>Ga0315908_10000263_pt1 | contig 41533 bp, 44 predicted proteins | sample LakEriMetagenome_12_FD_203520 | JGI IMG/M metagenome (GOLD analysis project Ga0315908, IMG submission 203520) | Freshwater fungal communities from buoy surface, Lake Erie, Ohio, United States - Buoy 4 MA124 | ecosystem: Environmental > Aquatic > Freshwater > Lake > Lake biofilm | place: USA...
ATTTAGAGGTATTTTCTTTAAGAATGTTTAATTGCTCCTTAACAACTGGAGACCATTCAAATTGTGATAGTGCTTCAACAGCCATATCAGCCGCAATCCATTCAGGAACTTCCTGAAGACGGCGTAAGTTTTCTATAATGTAACGAACAGAAACGTGTTTAGACAAATCGTCTTCCATTACTGCCGTGATTGCATTACGAACCCCAAGGTTATTCATTCCTGTTAAACGGTTCTCAACATTGATGAACTCCTGCACAACCGGTTCATCCACAGATGCAATAGCTTCTATTAATGAATTAGCAATAGTTTCTTCAATAAAACTTCTTTGGCTATACGGAGAAGTTGCTGAAATGCTTCCGCTAAACTTGTTAATTGCTTCTGAACATGCTTCACGAACTTCTGATATTTGTGTAGCGCCAAGAAGAGCTTCTACTCTTTTCTTAAGATTTGACATTTTCTATTGATATTTTTAATCTATACTATATATTCGCCATCATTAATACATTTTTATCATTGTATTTCAAAGATGGCAGTTTGCGGATCAAGTGTATAGTCCCCGTCATTAACGAGAAGTGTACAGTTTTGATCCAGCACAATCCAATTATTTATCGCGTCATGCGATAGGATTTTTGTACCATTTGCTGTACCTGGTCCTTGTATAAAACTATCAAAGTTTACACCAAGAGAAACAAGTTCAGCAACGGTTGGATTTAAGTTTGTTACTTTAGTTGGGTTAGGACCTAAAGGGTCGGTATCACCTGTAAATGTTGCAGCAGTTAAACAAATTTGAGATTGGACAGGATTCACCTGATTTTCAATTTTTAGTTCAATGTAATTAACAGGGGTTGGAATAAATCCAGAGCCGGGACTATGAATTGTAAATCCTATTACACGCCCACAACTTACATTTGCAGAAATTTGTGGCGCAATAAAAGGTGGTGCCCCTGGCGGTGGTTGAATAAGTGGAGAAACATTAATCATTGCTTGATTTGAATAGCCATAACCTCCATCAAAAATGATTATTCTTTCAACTTCACCATTTGCATTTATGATAGCGCGAGTTTTAGCGCCTTTACCACTGCTATCAGATACATAGGATCTAATAGGATCTTGTTTAACTAGAGTTTGCGTATTACTAAAAAATGGAATACTCCAATCAAAAGCACCATCATTTTCTGATGAATCTGCAATCATTGTCCAATCATCTTGTCCTGTAAATCTATAATAGATATTAACTCTTAAAATTGCTCCTGAATTTGTCCAACGAATAGGAAGAGAACTACCTGATAAGTATGTGCCATTTGCAGTAGGACTTGTGTATTCAAAAATAACTTGAGTTTCTTCATTTATGATTCCTATATCCATTCCTGGTCCACCTGCTGATGTAATACGATTCCAATTGTTTCTTTCAGTAGTTGGGTCAATTACTGGCATGTAAGTTTCAACTGCAAGCTGAAACTTGAGTTCAATTTTACTTTCAGTTTGATATGTAAATTCAAAAGTTTTTTCTAATCCGTAATCTTCGGGAAACCCTACTTGGCACGGAACTCTAAAACCTTTATAACTTACAGAATAAACTTGAGTCTTATAAAAGGTTTCAATGATTGACTGTTGAATCTTAAACGCATCAAGATTGGTATCAGCTTCTATAACAACATCAAATTGCATTGCTAATGGAATTGAGTTTAAGAAAGCATTATATGTTTGTAATTGTCCGTCTATTTCTTTTGCATAACTACCACGAACAAAACGGTGGGTCATTGCTGATGTATTAATTGTATTTGATGTTAAAGTAACAATACCTCTTGGTATTACATCATAGTTACCATCCGCATGTTTAGGGTGCACACAATCACTCCATTCTAAAAAGAAATCTTGTAAGAATCGCTCATCACCAGTCATGCTGTAAAAGAACGGAACGGTAACTCGGTCAAATGTGTTATCACCTAATACATTATCATATTGTACAACAGTGTTTAGGAGATTAACAAGACCAACTATTACAGCTCTTGAGTGTACGTTATCTGTATTATACTTGTGAAGAAATTGTCCCATACTTTATATATCATCCAATTTTTTCAACCAATAAGTGGGAAAAACCATTGTTCTTTTGAATTTCTAAGCGATAATCAAAAATCTCGGTTGGTAATTGACTATGATTAATAACAAATATGTTTAAGTTTAATTCCCTACAAGTTTTATGAAGTACTTTTAAGATATGATAAATTCCATCAGAATCAATAGATGAAAAGATTTCATCAAGAAAAGTAAGGTTAAGCCCAGCAAAACGAATCTTCATTAAACGGATTAACGCAATTAGTGTAGCAAAATCAATTTTCTTTCTTTCACCTGTACTTAGCTGTTCTGGAGAAATCTTAAATCCTAAATGTTGTATGTCAACATCAAATTCTTCATTAAAGGTTACACGATAATCCATGTTAAGATCAGCCATTACTTTTCGAATTTCAGCATTTAATAATGGAACAATTCTTTTTAGAGCAGATAGTTTTACGCCCCTGTCTCCAAAGATATCTTCAACGATTTTAAAGAAGTTACCTTTCTTTTCTTCTTCACTCTTTTTAACTAAAGCAGATTGTTTCTTTTCACCAGTATCTTTAATAAGTTTTTCTAAAGATTGTGTTTGCGCATCATCAACATTACCATTACTTAATTTTGCTAATTCATTACGTAATGTAGAAATCTGAACTTCAGCGGCTGTCTTTTTGCCATTCACTTCAGAATACATTGTACGAATTTTAGTTTTCTTTTCAGTTAATTCATCTTGCTTGGTTTTAATCTCTGCCATCAGTTGTTTAGTAGCATCATTCTTTTCAAGAAAATCCTGTAACATACTTTTGTGATGATCATCGGTTAAATCAGTTTCACAAGTAGGACATTTACCGCTTTCAAATAAATGGATCTTTTGTGTACAAATTCTTTCATCAGTACGGTGTTCGTCCATTTTACTTGATAGAGTATTTAAAACATTCTGTACTTCTTTTTCTTTTGTGGAGATTTCTAATAATCTATCCGCTGCTTTTTTAATGAACTCTTGGAATTGTAAAATTTTGGTTTGAAGTTCCGAACGCCTTTCTTCACCTACTGTAATAAGTTTTTCATTTAAACTAGTAAGTTCCGCGTTGGTATCTTGTATACTTCTTTCCAGTACGGCGATTTCCGTGGAAACGTTATCAAGATAGTCTTTAAGCATCTTCAATTTCATTTTAACTTTCCAACGGATACGCCCGATGATTTCCAATCCAAATAGACGGTCAATGATTTGACGTTTATCGTTTACACCCATACTGATGAAACTCTTAAAGTCATTAATTGACAATGAAATCATATTATTAAAAACATAAAAGGGGATTCCTAAGATTTCTTCCTCTATGTATTCTTGTACATTTTTCTTTCCAGCTTGGTCATATTCAACTCCATTAATTGAGAGTTTAAAAATTCCAGGTTTAAGTCCACGTTCAATCGTAGCAATAGTTCCAGGTGTTTTCTCAATTACAATCTTAACTTTCATATTTCCGTTAAACCGATTGGGAAGATCACCCATCTTTTTATTATCAACTCTACCGTATAATCCAAATTTGATTACATCAGATATTGTTGACTTTCCTGCCCCGTTACTTCCAACTATAAGATAGAAGTTTCCTTGGTTTTCATCAAACACAATTTCTTGTGGTTTATTTCCGTAACTTCCAAAATTACTCCAGGTTATACTTTTAATCTTCATATGAACGCTTTTCTTCAAGTTCTTTAAGAGTCTCTTGATAAAGTCTCGAACTTACATTTTTTAATGATTGTTTGATATTTTCTGAATACGGTAAAGATTCAATATGTTTATCTATAAGTCTAGATAAGTTAATCTCTTCATATGCGTCAATGATCTCTCCGTCCTCTGTGGTAACATCATCATCACCTGAGGTTATGATAGGGTTAATTTTACGGTACCCTGTGAACTTGTCAGCAAATATACCAAAAGGAAACTTTAAGGACCACTGAGGTGTTACCATTACATCTACATAATTGTTCTCAAATAGTTTTTGAAGTTTTCCGATAGGCTGCTCTAAAACCCAATCCAATTTAAACTTAACAAATTTTGGTGAATGATTATTTTGGAAACTAACTTCTTCATCAGATTCCAAATCAAGTCTCCAAATAGATTTGGTATTTCCACTATCAGAACGAGTTAATTCATAAGGGCACCCAAGCATTCTTACGTTTTTGTATTTCTGTGCATAATGTATATGTCCAGAATAAACTCGATGAAAGTGCGCAAAGCGGTCAGGATCACTACCTTCTTCAATTTTTACAAATTTATTGAAAGACATTCCTTTAATGTCAGTGTGACAAAACATAATCTCTGCATGATATGCAGGATCTGTTACAATTTCAGCAAATTCTTCAGGGCTATCAACCCACGGCATGAATAGTGCTTTACGAGGTCCAAGTTGAACTACTGTAGGTTTTTCATAAATATGAATATCTGACATGTGCTTGAATACTTTTAACGAATTAATTTCATTAGAGTACTTCATGAATATGTCATGATTACCGATGATCATATAAACGGGCATGATTTTTGTAATCTCCTCAAAGATTGCCATACCTTTGTTTAAAACATACAGATTAATTGACTGTCTTGAGTCGAATACGTCGCCGCAATGTATAAGAACATCTCCGGGTTGGTATTCTCGTTTTAGAGTAGGGATAAAATGATTCATGAAGTAATCTTCAATCGTATCCATCCACTCTCGAGAATTTGTTCTAACTCCTAAGTGTGTATCGGATATTAGCCAGATTCTTTTTGCGTCGATTTTTAGCATACTAAAATAATCTCTTAATGTTTTTCTTTTTAAAGATATTGTATTTTACATCCAATTCTTTAAGTAACGCTTCTTTGTATACCGGAGCAAGTTCTTCATATAGTAAATCATATGATATGCTCATAAATTCTGCAATGGCAACGAATTTTTCTACAGGCGGTATCCCTTTAGAATTTCTTAAGTTGTCATCAAAGTAATAATAGATTTTGGCAACATCTCCTCGAACAACTTTTTTGTTCTTTGAGTATTCTTCATAAAAGTCAGATGTTTGGAATATCTCGTACAAGTCTTCTTGTAAACGATTATCTGTGTATTCTTCAAATGTATCACGAGGGATGTATTTGTCATGAACCTTAATTGCCCCAAAGGTTTCATACTCTATGTCGCCCGTGTTATAACGATTGTTAAAAATTTTATCTTCTTTCATTATTCAGATGTCATTTGGGAGTCAGGATCTTGAGTAATTCTCATAAGATCATAACTAATTAAAAATTTCTGACGAGCATTTTTGTACCCATCATTACGATTTGCAATTAACTTAAGAATGTATTCTCGATTGGCATGCATGATTTCATCTTGTATGATACCAAACATTGCATCAACCGTATGTCCTAATGCTGCAGATTCTGAAATGTTATTTGCACTTAAGTCAGTACTTCCAAAGCCTGAACGGTTAATTTGAGTTGCTGTAACGATTGCCCAGTTATTCCTCATTGCCATAGCTCGAAGATCTTCAGCAATTTGCTTAATCTTCATGTATGTATTCTCTGAGTTAGGATTTCTCCAGTTCTTCAAGATATTAATATAGTCAAGTACAATTACTTTAAACTTAATACCTTTAATTTCCTCCATCTTGATTAAGTATCTTTCTATGTCAGGTACACCTGCAGATGAAGTAGGAAATTCTTTTACATAAAGTTTACCTGGAACCTGCAGACTTTCATAACCCATGTTAGCAATCTTTTGCTTCATTAAGGTTTTATCTTCAGCAAGATTATCATATTCCTTCATGTTAATTCCTAACAAGTTGGCACCAAGACGTTTAATAAGTTTACGGTCACGCATCTCTAAAGATAGAACCGCTGTGTTATACCCAAGTTTAACTGAGTTTGCCGCAACGTTTGCTAACCAGATTGACTTACCAATCTTCATTTCACCAATAAAACAAAATAGTGCTTTAGAATACCATCCGCCACCAAGAACAAGATCCATCATAGGTATTCCTGAGCTAAAAGTATCTGTGGCAGGCTGTAAGTGAGATTCAGGATTAAAGAAGTCCAAACCTTCATCAAAATTAAACTGAATGTTATTTCTTTCAGTAATAATGTTTTTGGCATTTTGAACTACATCTTTAACATTCTCTGTTGTAACTTTTGTAGTCTTAAGATAATTTAATAGGTCGTATACGGAAAGGTCAAGATTCTTATATTCAATCCAAGATTCAGCAGTTTCTTTTAGCCATTCTTCCTCGTATTCTTTAAGATTAACTTCATAAAGATAATCTATCTTTTTGCTGTCAAGTTCATCAGACAGACCTTTCATTTTGATTAATTCATTAATCTGTTGGCGGGTCGGTACATCTGTATACTTTTCAGAAAATTCTTGTACGATTTCGTATATCTTACGAATGTCTGCAGTATCGAAAAATCTTGACTTAACGATATCCAGAAGCTCTCTTCTCTCTATGAGATAATGAAAGAATATTTTTTCTAAGTGTGTTGCTACCATATTAAGTTATATACTCGACTGTATAAATAGTTTACATCCACGGGTTTCTAATTAGCCTGTAATAGCCTTTAGACCTTTCTGTTCGAGTTTTTTGTAAAAGTAATTCATCAGGTGGTAAAGTATCATCTGCAATAGAATCCAAGAAATCTCTAAATTCCTTAAGTGTTCCAATACAAGATTTCATTTGCCCCCAAATGTTTTCAGCTACAAACTCGCGGTCAAGCCAAGTGCCATCTTCGTCCCCCTCTTCTAATGCACGTATCATTACATACACACGATCCGTATGAGAAGGAAACCCTGGAACTTCATTGTAGATTTCCAGGGCATACTTAACTTCTAGTTTGTTTTGATTAATCCTCATCACTGTTGTCATCAATAATGTCGTCCATTTCAAGTTCTTCCAATTCTGACAAGTCAGCAATATTTGGAAGCATGAACATTTTCTTGATTACCTTTTCATCAAGTTCTCTAAGTACTTCTTCAGTAATTACTTTTGAAGTAAATAGTTCTGAAGGTTTTAATTCCGCACCTAAGTGGCGAACTACAATAGTTCTTGCAGTTTCTTTTGGTTCAAGATAAAGAACTCGAGTATTTCCGTTTTCATCAGTGTGCTCAAAACGAGTAGGTCCGATAATTGCCTCAGCAGGTTTACCAGCCACGTGTTTATCAAAACCTTTTTGGTCCATAAGTTTTCCTTTTTGGATTCCGCAGTTTTCCCAGTTAATAAAAGATTCTAATCCAACGTATGGATTCATACCTTTATAAAAACTGATGTGGAACTTAACAGGAATAGGACGAGCAAAACGATTCTTTGCAGCTTTTGATGTTACAATGATACCTGTCTTTTGTACACCTGCGGCAGCAGCCTCATCACCGCCTTCTTTAAGACCAGCTTTAGAAAGTTGTAAAATTACTGAAGCATTATAGATTGCTCCGCCTCCACCAGAAATAGTTTGTCCTGGTATGAATGAACCGATACTTGCGTATGTGTGATTAGTAAAGATAAACGGAATTTTCATTTCAGCAAGATCCGTTGTAATTACACGGAATAAAGAACGAAGTTCTTGTTGCTTTGTCATATCCTTTTTTTCACTTCCGCTCATTGCGTCGGTTCTTTCTTTGTTGGTAGCAAGGTTACCTAAAGAGTCAAGTACAAGCATGATCTTAGGAAGTTCAGTTCCTTTATCTTTTGCTTTTTTCAATGTATCACATAAGTTAGCAACAAAGTGACGTACCTCTTGTGGAGTACTTACTGGTTGATAACGGAATTTCTCAGGATCTACTCCAAAGTTACGAATGATATCTTCATCAACCGCAGCCTCAGAATCCATGTATATAATGTTGTAGCCCATTTTCTGAGCCTCACGACAAGCATTAAGTGTTAAGAAGGTTTTCCCAGTACCAGATTCACCTGCCACACAGATAGATCTTGAATTAGGATAACCGCCAAACAGACTGCCACTAAGCTGAGCATTAAGTAAGTAATTTCCAGTCCCAATCCATTCATCAATTTTTGAGAATGTGTTAATTGTGATAATAGAACCTTTATCATTTACTTTAGTAAGCGCCGTGTCCAGATCTGTAAAAGAGAGTTGTTTAGCCATTTTTAGAATTTTATTTTTAGAATAGTTGTGTTCTTACAATTAGCTCCGTAGAAATTGGAGGTAAACCTATTGCACTAATGAAACGATTAAGTGGGTCAATGATGTTCTTTGCAAATTGTGTATCATAATCTACAGGTGGCGCAAATTCAATAGGATGGTTTCCAGGTAAATAAGCAAATACATTTTCACCAACACCGTGGTCGGTCTTTGCATAATAGTATCTAACTTTGTCACCAGATTTGATTAATTGATATTTGTTTTTCCACTTACTGTTATTTAACATGTAATTATGAAAACCTGCAGCCCTGACGTGCATAGGACAATGATTATTCAGAATAAGTTTCTTACGGTCGTCAGCAACTCCTTTTTCGTAATCCGTAATACCCGAAGACATAGAAATGTTTTCAATATTATCTAAGATAAATCCATCTTTTTCTTTTTTCAGCAAGTCAGCAAGTGCTCGCATATTAAGTTTGGTTTTTTCTTTAAAGATAATCTTTAAAAGCTCTTTCAGTTTGTTACGAGCAAATAGTGGAGTAGACGATTGCACGATCTCAACACCTACCGCTTTGATTTTTTCTAAAGGTTCATAATTAATACCTTCGCCCTGACCATCTTTCCAAGCAATATCCATACAGTACTTTTTCTTTTTCAAAAGAATAACTGAATATGAAATAGTTTCCATTTCAAGATCTTGTATGTTTTCGGTTCCTGTTTGTGCGGCATAAGTTGCATATGATTTCTCAATGTAACCTTTAATCCTGTGTTTGTAAATTCCTTTTAATAAATCACGGGGGTCACCTGCCCAATCACAACCTTTAACAACTTCTTGAAACGTGATGTAACAAGAGTCAGTATCACCGTAGATTGAAACGTCTTGAGTAACTTTATCCGCTCGAGTAATGCCAAGGATATTATGCAATTCTTTATCACGGTGCCAAAAATCCAAAAAGTATCTGTTGAATATCTTGGTAGCAATTCCGCGGACCTCCTGGCCTTGCAGTGTAATAGCCTCAGCAACTCTAACGTTATACCCTACGAAATACGGTGATGCAGTAGCACCATAAACCGAGTTAATGAAAATCTTGATTGCCTGCTCCTCATTCTTTTTCAAATTCATGAGATTGGTCAGACGATTAATCTCTGCCGTGATCTCCTCCTTTGAAGCATTCGTCGGGTCGATCTTGCAGTATTTCATTAGTCAGCTTTTCCGATAATCATTTTAGTTTCAGTTTCAATAGAATGGAAGATTAATCTATCTTCATTCATATACACCATTGTGTCTTCTTTATCCAAGTAAGCAAATTGAGATTTGTAAACTGAAATAGTCAAGTTAGCAGCAGTATCATCAATGTTTAACAAGTTTAAGTTAAATGATTTCCCTGATGCTTTAACTACTCCATTTTTAACAGAAAGTGTTAAAAGTTTTTGGTCTGGGTCAAGTGACACAAGAGAGTTAATTCTTGCCTGTAATTCTTTAGTAAGAACAAAGCTAGTTTGTGCAGATTCATTGTTTGAAATACGATCCATCATCTCATCAGTAATGTGAGTGAATAATCTTAATGATGCACATTGGTAATTAATGTCAAGAGAATCATTTTTTAATGTGATTCCTGTTCCTACTAATCCTTCAGCAGTGTTTTCAGTATCAAGATTAAACTCGATGTTAGATTCACCGAAGTGAGAAAAAGATTTCATCAATCTGTCAAGAGAGATTACACCAAAAAGTAATTCTTGTTCTGGTGTTTGCGCTTCGTCACCGAAGATTCTGCTTAGTTCAATCTTTGATGATTTCACAACACTTCTTTCAGGTGTGTGAGTTTTTGCTTTAAGATAACCACCGTCTACTTCAATAAGTAATGATGGAGCAACAGAAGAAAAACGTTTTAAGAAATTTGTTAGCTCTTCAGAAGATTGTAACTGTAAGTTAAGTTGATTGCTCATTAGTTGTAATTTAATTTAGTTTAGTTTAAGTTTATATTCATTTATTAGTAATAAGTTCTTTATATGACCTCATCAATTAGACCATATTTTTTGCATTTCTTTGCGTTCCACCAAATATCACGAGATAAGATTTTATCCATCTCTTCCGCTGGAATTTGCGTATACTTTTTATAATGTTTCTTAATGGTTTTCATAATACCTTCATTATTGTCCAAGTGATCTTTCATTGCTGAATGTTTACCCCAGCAGGCATCACTAAGTTCATGAACAAGCATGTAAGCATTTTCTCTCATTAATCTTTTTGATCCAGCCACAGATATAATTGTTGCGCCAGATGCCGCGGCACCTTCAACAATAGTTATAATAGGAACTACTTTTGAGATTCTTGCAATGGTGTCAGCAATAGCAAAAGACGCAAACACATCACCACCCATAGAATTGATATGTAACCAAATAGGGGCTGGCGGATTAACTTCATGCATTGATGAAAATGCTGAAGGTGCCATTTGCATTGAAACTTGTTGTAAAATTTTGTTTAGCTCAAGAGCTGATTCTGAGGTTACTTCGGTATAAAAATACACGTGATCATTTAATACTGATACACCGCTACCTCCCGGCATTGAAAAATCCGTGTCGTCGTTTGATTTGTCTTTATCTTTATTCATATTGGTTGGATTCTTCTTCATCATCCTCGGATTGTGAATTGCCAAATACGGCAATACCATCGATTTCTTCTTCATCAATAAATAAGTTCATTGAAGAGCTGCTTCTATTTTGTGTTCCACGAGATTTTGCTGTATCTGTTAGTCCACTTAAAATTTCTATTGCTGCGTTAAGTTCGATAGTTTGCGCTTTTAACTCTTCGGTTAGTTCTTTAATTTTTTCTCGCGTTCTTTGCAATTCTTGTTCTGTTAATGACTTAAGATAAATTGAGTCAAGACGACGACGAACATTAGGATATCCTTTAGTTAAGCCTTTAAGGAATGCCTCAATATCTTCATCAGTATACATCTTGCTCTTTTTAGCTTCAAGCATGTACAGTAAATATTTTTCTTTAAATGTAGAAAATAATAATTCTTCATCCGCCTCTTTCTTAAAGTACTCTAGTCTTTTTACTTTAAGTTCAGCCAGACGGTAGCGATAATCGTCAATGTAATCTTCAATACGATTATATTCTAATACCATTCCATCTTTAACAAATACTGGTGTTTCAGTTACAATCATTTTAGTTGCTTTCTCAACAGCTTCAACAAAGACTGGCCATTCAGCCTTGCTTCCAGAAAACTGTAAAAGAACATCAACGTTTGCTTGTGAGTTATTTGTTATTTTAATTGGATGTTTTTCAATAAGAGCTTCAACTTTTTTCAAGAATGAGCCGTATTTCATTAATGGTGGTAATTCAGTAACACGAATTGTATGGGCTGTTTGGTTTATTTCAATAGCACCTTCAATTAACCAAGTTTTATCTAATCCTTTATATCTTGTTACTTTACCGCCAAAGTTTTTAAACTTTGGTTTAACTTCTTTAACTTTTCCGTCAAGATATTTTTGAACATCATTAAGATCTCTTGGTAAAACAGTAGTTGCATATCCAACAGCAATACCTATGATGGTATTAGTAAGACCTATAGGTAGGTCAACCCAGAGTGGGTTCCACGCGCCTTCATCATTTTTTAAGTTTAAGAAGCTGCTTTTACGAATCATTTCAGCAATCTTAGGGTTTATACGAACAGACGTATAACGAGCAGCAGATGCTTCATGATTAACTGGAGATCCAAAGAATCCGTCTCCAAGAAGTAATTGCTCTGAATTTCCAAAAGGACGAGCTAGTTTGTTTATTGCACCGGTTAATGATTTGTCACCGTGGTGATATCCATCAGTAATACAGGCACCTACCACAGATAAAGATTTGTTAAAACTATGTGGAGCATTCAGCATGATAATTCGCTGAACATTTGTAAGTCCATCATAAAAAGAAGGAATCCCGCGATTTTCTAAAACATATAAAGCATAGTTTCTGAAGTTGGTATCAATCTGTCTGGAGATAGGTAAAGGATAAATTTTAGATTTTGCCATTTAAGTACAAGTATTTATGATTATATTCTCGAGTGGGTAATTAGTTTTTGGAAACAAAAAAGGAACTCGAAATTAATCGGTTCCTTTTGTAAATGATATGTTTAAAAGATTAGTCTTCAGGCAATTCCTCAACTTCATCTTCTTCTTCGTCTTCATCTTCTTCTTCTTTTTCTTCCTCTTCACCTGCGTCTTTAGCAGCATCATCAGCAACTTCTTCAGTTTCTTCTTCAGTTTCTTCAGCAGGAGCATCTTCTGTTGCGTCAGCGGCAGCATCAGTTTCAGCAGCAGCTATTTTTGCAGCTTCAGGATTTTCTTCTTTGTCGGTTTCAGCACCAGCATCGGTGTTTACATCCTCTACATCTGTTGTAGTTTCAGTGTCCTCAGTATCTACATTCTGTTTTACTAAATCTTCCTTAACAAATGCCTCAAACGTTTTTAAATGTTTCATTGTTATCTTGGTTTTTATTTTTATTTTAAAGTAAGTAAATACTTAAGTTGTTGAACGTCGGCAATAATCTCATCTTTGATGTTAGCCAATTCAGAATCTTGTTCTGCCATGAAAGCATCAACAAAAAATTCTTCAACAGATTTTAAGAAAGCATCTATTTTAATACTATCATAATCAGCAAGTGTAAATTCTGTTGCTCCACCTAATCTTGGTCTTTGGTATTTACCGCTGTAAACTTCAATTAAACGGTCAAACTTATCACCTAATGATTCATACGTTCTGTCAAAGGCATTATGTTCTGCAAATGACTCAGTCTGCCAGTGTAAAATTTTTATCTGTGCTGAAATTTGCAATACATTTAATAAAAGTTCTTTTTCCATTTTTATATTCTATTTTGATATTTGGTATATATCACAAGAATAATTCCTAGATTGTGCCCTCAAGCCAGCGTTTTCTTTTTGTAGAGTTTGCGCCGAAAGCAATATCAATAAATTTAGCAGCAGAACGATCTTGTCGGATTCTGAACATTTGTCTTTCAGACATAACCACTTCCCAATCTTGTATACTTAAAGATCCTAAACCTTTTAAGTAACGAACTCCTTTATAAGCTGTGCCGCTTTGTTCAAAGGCTGCCCATTCTTGTAATGAATAAAAGTATTTTCTTTTTCCACTTACCTCAGCAGAAACAAGCGGAGTAATTAAAATGTTAAGTTTATTTTGTTCTATGACTTGTGGAAACCACTTATAAAACAAGTTAATCACTAATGAAGCAATGTGCCCAATACCATCGGGGTCCCAATCAGTAGAAATAGCAATATTTGCAAATGAACATTTGCTGCCATCACGAGGATCAAGATTCAAAATATTCATCAAGTCAACAATTTCATTATTAGAGGATAAGTCAGAAATAGACCGAGCATTTTTAATCTTACCTTTAAGTGAATAGACTGCATCAATTCTCGGATCTCTCTTTTGTAAAATAGATCCCATAGCTGAACTTCCTTCCACTATAAATAGTGTTCCTTTAGATTGTGAAGGCGGAAAGTACTTATCAGATATTTTTTTAGCAGCGGCTTTCTTTTTTGCTTTAAGAGCATTCATATCAGCCTTTAAGTTTCTTTCATCAATTTTCTTTTTGACGATTTCATAAAAAGTTGATCTTAAAATAGCCGGTCTTAATTTCTTAAAGAAATCTTTTTCAAGAGTTTGTTGTATTTCCCAACGGCCACCAGCATACTTAGTTTTGTTTTGGTCTGCAAACCTAACAAGTTTTGCTGGGAAGTTTAAGATAAGAAGAGTTTCATAAAAGTGATGGGCAGCATTGTACTCAAAGATATCATTAACCCAGTCAGTGAATATCTTTTGATGAATACCTGTACATAAAGCACCGTTAATAAATGAAGCACTTGCAGCATTTTCATACTTATCCCAAATTACAAACATACCGTGTTTTCCTGTAAAGGTTAAAGCATTCTCTGGTAGGAATTGTTGATTAAGATTAAGTTTCTCTCCATCAAACCAAAATTCAATTTCAAGATTTTGTATAACGCCGTCTTGGTTCTTTAAGAACTCGCGGAAGATAAACATTGTGTGTAAGTATTCTTTATCCCAAGTACATCCTTTAAAGATATCCTTACGAGGAATGTAAGTAACCGTAGTTCCAGTAGCAGTACCACGTTTCTTCGGTGTAGCATTTTCTGAAACCTTAACAAACTTATTCCAAGTTATATCATATTGGATTTCTGGGTTAATAGTAGTGATTGTGAATTCATCAGAAAGCATATTCACTAAAGCAGCACCTACACCGTTAGTTCCAATTAAGCTATCTGAAGAATCTTCATTATAAAAATTTGAACCAGCTCTTAACATTGACATTGCTGTCTCTACGTTACTGGATTTCGTTTTAGAATTGATTTTTTCAGCATTAATAAATCCGCCGCCTGTATCAGTTACAGTTACTCCATTAGTTTTGGAGTCAATCTTAACAATGATTTTAGGCATTGCGCCTTTCATTCTTTTTGCCTCATCAAAGGCATTGTCTACAATTTCATTTAGCATCTTATAGAATCCGACAGAGAATATCTTATTCTTTTCTATAAGTTTTCCGTCTTCAACAATTTGTACTTTTTCTTCAGTTTTTTCGACTGAACCGATATACATGGTAGGACGATGTATTACGTGCTCGAAGTCGGATAGCGCTACGATTTCCTTATTAGACGTTTGTTCTTTTTTTGCTTTTGCCATAGTTACCTTTAGATGACTTTATTTTAATGTATAAGTATTATATTAATAAGAATAAAAAAGTTCTGTAGAATTTATCTACAGAACTTGTATGTTGGTATAATGTTTTGGTTTATGTTAAAATTCTACAGTAAACGCAAGTTGCTCATTTGAAACTACAACGTCTTTTGCACGGCTAAATGCTTTTGTAATTGCAACTTTACCTGCATCATAAACAGCGGTTTTTTCTGGCTCAGATAATTTCTTGAAGGTACTTGGTTTAAAAATAGAACCGCTTTTAGTATCAAACACAACATTTACATATTTAGTTTTTCCTGGCGCAGCTTCTTCAATGCCAATGTCTTTACCAGCTTTAGATTTTTGTAAGTCACTGTTTGCAGTTTTACCTACAGCGTCAACAAAAATTGCTAATCCATTAACAAAATCAGTTATCTCATCAGCAGTTCCGTTAAAGTACGGAGCATTCACTGGTGAATAAACTGTGTAAGATTCACCCCAACCTGCTTCTGCATATTCACCGGGCTTTCTCATATCATAACGACCTGTTCTAATTCCGTTAGGAACTGCCATCACCGGTACTTTGCCACCTGTATACTGAATCCCTGCAGAATAACGAATATCACCATATTCTCCGAATCTCCATTGTGGTTTTCCACCAGCCAAAGATGCTTCTAATAATTGATCATCTGTAAGTTCTTCATTAAGCTCTTGTTCAGATAAAGTGATATTAAGTTCTTCAGACTCAAAAACAAGCAAATTTGTTTTAGGATCCCATGATGATTTAGGATATTTTGACTTAACTGCATCAATGATATCTTTAGCATCAGCAGGTGCGCTTACATAACAAGATGCATCATCTTTCCACTTTATAATGTTATAAAGTTCGTCATCAACTTTAGAAAGCAATTTTTGTACATCAAATTTTGTTCGTTCATTAAGATATTCGTTCTTTTCATTTACAAAAGATTCAAATGTTTTAAAATGTTTCATTATCTTTACTTATTTTTATAGACTATATATCTTTAGAATATCTCTGCGTAAGATAAAATTTTAACACCTTTAGATTGAGCTGTCTTAATCTTATTACTTAAATTATTTACGTCCTCAACAAATAAAACTTTTGCACTTGACATACCTACATGGTGATATCCTTTTTCTTTAGCAGCTTTAACAAATTCGTCCTTGGTTTTAAATCCTGCAGATTTTGGAGAACCACTCATCTCAAACGGAATTGAGTCGGCGGCAACCTGCTCTGGAAGAATAATGTTTACGTATTTACTAACAGCGGTAACTATTTCTTCATAACGTTTTCTTTTAGATCCACCTGGCTCAAACCCAGCAATTACATCCTTTTGTAATCCGTGGAATGAGTGTGGTAATCCTGTAAGGTAATTTTCTAATTGCTTAGCAACCGTATGACCCATGCCGTCAATACCCATACACAAGATTAATTTCATTGGATGAATATCCTTAATCTTGGAGATTTCCTTAAACATATTATCCACAGTTTTACTGTCTTTAACACCATTTGCTATTAGGATTGCTTTATTAAATTTAGTAGGGTCAAGCAAATCTAATGGATTTCTAAAACCAGCTTCCCATATAGAATTAATCATTGCACCACCTACACCATCAAGTCCTAATACATTAATACCAGTATGGAATTTATTTTGTGCTTTTGCAGAGCAGTCAGGATTAACACAAATTAAATGTACTTCCTGTACTTCTAGTTTTGCCCCACACTTACAGTCAACAGGATGATCCAAAACAGTATTTGGTGATGGCGTAATAACTCGTAAGATTTGTGGAATAATATCACCGGCCTTAGCGATTGCTACAGTTGCCCCAACCATTGCACCAGATCCTTTAATAAATCCGATGTTGAATAGAGATGCTCGAGAAACCATTGAACCGTCAAGATCCACAGGTTCCATTATTGCAACTGGAGTAACTCTTCCAGTTTTACCCCACTGCCACGAGATATCTACGATTTTTGTTATAGCCTCCTTAGGTGGAAATTTAATTGCGATTGCCCAATTAGGATCATGTGAATTTTCACCAAGTTTGGCACGAAACTCAACAGGAGCCTTGATAACGAATCCATCGAGCTGGTAATCTGAAATAGTTTCACGGTAATTTTTCATTACACCGTAAACATGATTAAAGTTATTTGGACCTAACTCAAAATCTATAAATGTAGAACGGTGTAGTAATCCAGAAATATCATTTGGATTAAGATATGTAATATCACTGTCAATTTGCTGGCGAGCTTCAACAGCAATAAAATCCATTTCACTAATAGTTTCTGGTGAATTATCATCACGGTTTAAAACGCCGGCAACAAAGTTACGGGGATTTTTAAAATCATTTGCATATTTAGTGTTAAACGTTGACATTTTGATGCAAACTTCACCGCGTATTTCTACGGTACCTTCTTGAGATATTGTTTCAGGAACATTATGTTTTACTTTGTCAGTAATATCACGCCCTTTAGTTCCATTACCTCGAGAAAGGATTTGAACAAGTTTTCCGTTTGAGTAGATTACGTTTGCAGCGTTTCCGTCAAATTTTGGAGTTGCTTCAAAAAAACGAGCTCCAGTATTTACCATCCAACGGTTTGCAGATTCAGTAGGAGGTGTACCGTCAGCGGCAGCTTGGTATTTTCCTAATGATAACATTGGAGATGGGTGAGAATATTTTGCCTTACGATCATCAGCACCTACAATGTAAGGAGCGTCGGAACCCATATTAATTAGTTCCTGTTCCATACGGTCAAATTCATCGTCAGACATAATAGGTTCACCAAGATAATAAGATTCCTTGGCTTGAAAATAAAGCTGTTCTAAGTCAAAGCGTTGGTTCATATAGTTTTTATTTATAGAGCAAAATTAACCAAAAAATCCCACAAATAAAAATTTATGGGACTAAAGTTATTAACAATTTTACTTAAAGCTCTATTGCATCTTTTATCTTTTGTAGTTCTGCACACTTTTCATATTCCTCAGTTTCAAGTAATACGTCAATCATTTGCTGTAACATTAAAAATTTTTCATCATTTGATTTGATACGTACGATTGTCATATCATCTTCATAGATAATGTTGCTATCATTTTTTATTTCATGTGTAGTTAAGTATTGATATGCTTTCTTAAAGAAATCTTTAATGTTTTCATCAATGTTTCCTGACGGCGTGTATGTCCATTCTTCTTTTACGAATCCTGAATTATCTAGAGTTCCTGGTGCATTATAAACTCGATTATAAGCAAGAGCAGATTGCAATGCTGATAAGAATCCCGTTTCAACTTGGTCTGCAGTATATCTTAAATCACTTTCTTCCATCAAGTCCCATTCATCAGGCATCTGCTGTGGTGGAACTACAAGAACTGTTCCGTACATTGCAACATCAAAGAAGAAAGATGCCACCTTGTTAAGTGGCTCTCCGCTTTCTTTTGATTTTTCTCTGTACATAACCCAAATAGGGCCAATCTTAATTGGTTCTATCCAACCTTCAACATTATCATTTAGTTCATCAAGATTAAATTTTCTTGATGCTGGTTGGATTACCCTAACGATTGCGTCTGATGTTATCTTTACTGCCATATCTTAACCTTCACAAGATACACAATCAGGATCTGTTGCTCTTGCGGCAATATCACCACGAAGCACTGATTCTGTTCTCATGTAATATAATGTTTTAACTCCTTGTTTCCAAGCCTCCATATGAACCGCGTTAATCCATTTAGGTTCTGCGGTAGATGGGAATGCAAGATTTAATGAAACTGCTTGGTCAACATATTGCTGACGAACACCTGCTTGTTTTACTAAGTCTAATTGGTTAATTTCTTTAAACGTTTTAAATACATCTTTAACAGAATACAATTCGTCTGGCATAATTTTACGTTCGGCTAAACTATCTTTAGTAAGATCTAATTCTATTAGCTTTCCATTATGAAACCACCATTCATCAAGAAAATCTAATCCTTGTACTGAACCGCCGTCTGTTAAGATTTGGTCCCAAGTTTCTTTATTGTTCTTTCCTATTTTCTTTAATACCTTTTCAAGCTCAAAGTTTTTACGAATGAATGTGCCTTTTGCGGTTTGCTCTGTAAATACATTAGCCGCCCAAGGTTCTGCGCCTGAAGAAACATTACCACTTAATTTAGAATTAGAAACCGTAGGTGCTACTGCTCTTAAGTGTGTATTTCTAAATCCTGTATCTCTACACCATAGTGGTTCTCCAAATTCCGCAGCAAGATCACGAGAAGCTCTTTCACTTTCAATTTTCATTTGAGAAAAAATCTTACGAGTTTCAAATTGTGCTTGAAGGCCTTCAAACGGTAATCCTTTTTGTTGTAAGTAAGTATGCCAACCAAGGATTCCTAATCCAAGTGCTCTACCTTTTTCTGCGGAACGTACAGAATTTTCAAATCCTCTAAGTCCTTTTGCTTTTTGTATAAATTCTTCAAGTACTCCATCTAAAAATATAGTTGACGTATAGATTAAATCTGTATCTCTCCATTCATCATATTTTGCAAGATTAAGAGAACTTAAACAACAAACAAATGAGTGTGATTCATCAGTATGTAAAACAATTTCTGAACAGATGTTAGTCATAAATACTTTTAATCCATTCTTTTTATATGCTTCAGGGTTTTGATTATTTACATTTCCTTTATACATAATGTACGGTTCGCCAGTACCTTTACGTTTTTGTAATAACTTACCCCATTTACGTCTTGCCTCAGGATCTCCGTCTTGAAGTTTTCTCATAAACTTATTTCCAACTATTGCGCATTGGTGTAGGTTTAATGATTGACGATTAACATCTCCTTTAGGTTCTCTAATTTCCAGCCATTCCTCAAAGTCTTTATGTTCAATACTCATATTTACAGAAGCAGCACCTCGACGAACAGAACCTTGATTTGTTGCAAGAATGGTTGAGTCATAAATTTTACAGAATGGCACTACACCATCTGATGTTCCATTACCTGTAATCTTAGCACCTGCTGGGCGAATTTGATTAATTCCAATGCCAACACCGCCTCCATGTTTTGCAAGAAGCATAAGTTCAAGATTCTTATTTCCAATTTCATAAATAGAATCCCCAACATCAATACCAAAACATGAGATTGGTAAACCGCGGTCAGACCCTGTATTGGAAAGAACTGGTGTTGCTAAACATAACCACCCTTTCCAAATATAATCAAAAAACTTTGAAGCTAATTGAGGTTTACCTAACCTACGAGCAACAGTTGTACATACTCTCCAATAAGCATCTTTTGGTTTTTCTCCAGGTAAAAGATAGCCTTTACTTATTGTCTTAACATAAATTTCTGTGTTACCCCACATTGGGTAATCTACGCCAAGTTCCCAGCCTAATGCTGCGCCGTGATGTGTACCTTTGATTGGTTCTTTTGGAACTTCAGATGTCTCTTCTCTAAACATTTAATTTGATATTTTTAATTTGATTAAAACCAGCTATCTGCGTCCCAATTCTCACCTTCATTTGGTTTTGAATAATCTGTACTTCGGATTGCAAAGAAATCCGTATGAGTAGTTCCGCCTGTTAAATGATAGAACCAATCAAGTTTTTCAGCTTTCTTTTTATTATACTCAAAGTACTTATCACCACCTGGAATTGCATTATAGCCAAGTTCTGCTAGTTTTTCGTTTGTTCTTTGTTTAATAAATTCTTTTAAGTCAGATGCTTTAAGGTTTTCAAGATCACCCATTTCAAACATCTTATCAATAAAATTGCATTCAAGTTGCACAATTAATTCTGCAGCTTGTGCAATATCTCCAGCACATTCTTCAAGAAGTTCTGGGTATTCTTCACACATATGACGGAATAATTGACATCCCATTTTAGAATGTAAAGATTCATCACGTACTGACCATTTCATTTGCTGCCCGATACCTTTTAATAGATCTCTCATTTGAAAACTATATAACACCGCAAAAGATGAATAAAGAGAAACACCTTCAGCAAAAGCTGAAAAGATTGCCAAAGAACGCCCTACTTCTCGTCTTGCTTGTGGATTATTCTTTAATTGTTTTGGAGTCCAATCTGCAGATGTACTTGTTAGTAACTCAAATTTTTCTTTGGTAGCAGGTTCATGCAAAAATGCTTCAAAATTATCAAGTCCTAATGTTTCATTAAGATATGAATATGCAGTTGCATGAATAGTTTCTTGTGATCCAAACATCATTGCCATTTGACGTATCTCATGTTTAGGAAACCACTTGGTAACCATACCTGTCCAATAGTCGGATACGGCACATTCTGTTTGTGCAAAACCTAAAAGGATGTTTCCAACTAAATGTTTTTCTGATGGGGTTAATTTTTCGCTCCAATCTTTTACATCACTTTGCATTGCAATTTCTGTATGCAACCAAAATGCTTGCGCTTGTGGCAACCAGCCTTCGGTATAATAGACCGGGTATTCAAAAGGCTTATACGGTATCCTTTCAGTAAATAGTTTGCTCATAATTTATGTTTACTTTATATATTCTTTAAGTTGCTCTATCTCATCTTCAATCGCCATGTAAGCTCCTTTGGCAACTTTTCTTTGCGCATAGTAATCAGCTAAGATAGAACGGAATACCGAATCTTCATCATTTCGGAATAAAGCACCTGATGAACATTTTAGATATTTTTCTTTATCGTATTCTTCACCTGGAGCAACATTACCGACGTATGATTCTGGTGATATGTTCCACTGCCTCATAACAGATGGATATAGGGAAGCAAAGTCAAATGCAGCTACCCATTCATACAGTCCAGTGATAGGATCCACAACAAATGCACCTTCGTATGCTTCACGTTTTTTAGTTTGCTTTTCAGTTCTTGGGAATACTCGACCTCGTCGATAATTTTCTCGGGTCATTGCAGCTTCTGCCATCCAGATTGGTGAATAAGCACGGTTAGCCTCAACTCGCGTAATACCTCCTAATGATAAGAACGTTTCCATTGTGTTAAGTTTCTTGTCTATAAGTTCTACAAGAATTGTATCTACTGCATTATAGTATATGTATGTTTCATAATCGTTTTCATACATTTCCTGAATAGTTCCGTTATACTTAACTTTCTGTATCCCTAAGGCTGCTTTAGCAACATAATCCAGTGTGTTGTTTTCTTTTATATCGATTACCCTATCCCATTTTTTGTATACATCTAAATAATCGACTACTAGACGGTGCATAGGTAATTGGATATCTCCAATAAGTTTTTGTGATGGAGAGCAAGGACTTGGGTCAATGTTTAAACGTTTACAGCGATTAATAAGATAAGTCCAGTCATACCCAATAAAATTCCAACCTGTAAGAAGTGGCATTTTAAGAATAGCTTTGTAAAAGAAACTTACAAGCATATCATATTCAGTTTCAAATTTTAGATAGTTATATTCTATCTCTTCTTGAATATGATCTTTAAAGTGCTCTTTCATTCTTTTCTTAATATTCATAATCTGCGCCGCGGTTAAAGGTTTAACTCCAAGCGTGATTACTTTATTATCACTGCAGAATGTAATTGCTGTTACTGGTGTTTTGGCAGTTTCAGGTTTTGGCCATTCGTCGCCAACAAATGTTTCAATATCAAGAAACCATTTCTTAGGTCTATGTGACGAAAAGATATTTTGAGTTGCAGACGGAGGCAAGGATAATAAAAATTCTTCAATCCGCCACTTACTCAAGTATCGAGATCGTTTCTTTTTTACTTGTTTTCCATCCCAAGACAGAACACCCGGAAAGGGCTTCTCTCCGGGCTGTAAGTACTCCCATTCAAACATTTGGTCAGGCGGTATCATTATTCGCTCAATAGCAATTTCACCGCGTTCATTAAAGTATGATATCTTTAACGAACCATCATACTGTTCAATATCAATCATTAGTATCCTCGTTTTTGACGGTCTCTATTCTCTTGATTTTTACACATGTACATATTATACATTTCAGCCGATGTCATTCCAATTGATGCAGCATAATTCATAAAGAAGTGTAGCATGTCAACGATTTCAAATTTACATTCAATTTTATCGTCTTCAGATAGATCACTGAATTTCATATCAGCGTATTTAGGATAGTCTTTTTTCCAGCGTTTCCAAATTGCATTACCGCCATTGCTTATTCCGCCAAGTGCATCGGTTGCTTCATGAATTTCATCAATGATTGCGTGTGTATTCATTGCCCAGAAATCCATTACCTGTCGTAAAGACATATTCTCAAAATCATATCCGTAAACATTTTTTTGAGTTTCAGCTTGTAGATTTAAGATATCACCTAATGTATCAGGGCCTGTTGGTAAACCATCTTTAATATTAACAGGATTTGTAATTGCCTTTATCCATAAATCTTCTATGTTTAAATTTGCACAGGAATTGTCTATGTTTGCCATTAGTTAAGTTATTTAGTTTTAATTGATAGTTATATTCAATACAATTATATTGGTTCTTTAAAAATAATTCTTAGTTTCAAGAACTATTTAAAAACTGTGTATAAAACCTATATCTTAACGGTTGGAAGTAGACTACAAACTAAGACAACAAATGGAACTTAATGTAGTTCCATGTAAATTCTCAGATAAAAGAAGAAGACTTAGTCTTACCCTAATTTAATTAAAACAAATATTACAACTTCTGCTGCACCGCAGTCTGAAAGTTGTTTTAACATTTCCTTAATTGTTGTTCCACTTGTTTTATAATCATCAACAAGTATTACTTTTTTACCTTCAACTGCATTAAACAGTTTTCTATCTTCAGATTTATTAAACTTGATAAAATCATGAAAGAATTTTCTATACGCAGAAAATATTTCTTTTATCTTGAAAGGCTTATCGGGGGCTGTTGCTTTCTCAAAAGATTTCATTACACTTTTATAAGTTTTCTCTGGTAAGTTATTAACTTTATTCATATCTAGTGTAATGTCAGTAGAAGCATTTTTAACAAACGCTTCAGAAAATAAATTAGCAACTCCGCTTTTCTTTTGTAATTGGTTTACAACTTCTGTAAGAATTAAAGAAGAACTTGTGGGAGAAACTATAGTGTCAAATTTGTTAGCACCAAAAACATTGTCAAAGCCCATTACCGCTTTATTTACAAGTTGGGATACATCTCTGGGTTTTATGTTATCATCAAGAGTTTTCAAACTTTTCATAAAATCTGTTGAGAAATCTGACTTTAACATTTCATATGCGTAATAATACGTATATGTAGTTTCACTACCTTCAAACTTTAGTGTTTTACCTCGGTACTTTTTAAATTGTAAGGGCATAACATCATCAGGCATGTCAGCAAGCCAGTCAAACTCAAATGTGTCACCAACCTTTTTAACGCCTTCTTTAACGTATGATTCAAATGTTTTTATGTATTTCAAAACTATTTAGACTTATGAATTGTTGATAAGATTCCTGAAATGTATAAAGCAGCATTTTTTATAGCTGTCTTCTCAGCAACAGTAAATCTGTGCTTATCTTTAACAAATTCTACACCTAATACTCCGTGCAGTTTACCAGATGGAGTTTTTAAACATGCCATAAAAAGTGACTGACAGCCTGTTTCATTAGCGCTATCACTTAATCCATACGAGTTTGTGTTAGGGTCAGTCATATCGTATACTTCCAATATATTTTTATCAGCAATTTCTTTTAATGATTTACTAAAAAAACTTGTTGGCACGTTTTGAAATGATTGTTGAATAAAAGAAGTACCTGTACTTACAACTTCATAAAAAACGCTAAACTTTTTTATTGATACTCCTGATGAATAATAATGTCCACCGTTATGAAACTGTGTAACCCATATACGGTCGCATCCTATATTAGTAAGAAGTGCTTGTATTTGCTCATCAACTTGTACGTCAATTAACATTTCTTCATACATTGGATCTGTTTGCTTTTTACGGCTTAACTTGTTTTTTACAACTTCCAAAATACTCGGGCCAATCACTGCCGTAATTAACGCCACTCCTATTGTTGCTATAATAGATGCTTCCATTCTTTAATGATTTTATCGGCCTTGTCCTCTATAAGCTTTCGGTCTTTGTTCTTTAGGACCGTATTGCTTTTTAGCTTTGCCTGTCTTTTTTGATTTTGATTTGTAAGCTGATGTTGAGCTTGTTGTTCCTGATTTCTTTGTTACTTTTGCCACTGTTTTTTGTGCATTTTTTTGAATTGCTCGTAACTAAGAATTCCTTTTTGTTTTGCCACGTCATCATCGTCATCATCTCCGAATTTGTCGCCCGAGCCGATTGTACCCGGTCCTGGTGCAGATACATTGCCCATACCTGGTGTATTATTGACACTTGCTTGCGGTGCAGAAAAACCTCCTGCAGCGGATGCAGCACCAGTATCTTCGGTTAATTGAGCAACTTCTTGTTTACTAGGTTGCTTTCCGGTTTCAATAAATTCCATAAATGTTTTAATTAAGTTATCTTTGTGATCTCTAAGCGTTGGTTCGTATTGCATTGCGGCTTGGGCTGATTGTGTATACCATTTGTGTCCAGCGGAAACTCCAGGTAGCCACTCATTTACTTTAGCTTCATCAGCATGATCTGGTAGACCTTCATGCTTGGTTTCAGCAAAATCTTTAAGTTGCTGCAATGTCATGCTATCAGCAAGATCTTTTACTTCTTGACTTGCATCTTTAGGGTCCATGTCTCCTTTTTTCAAAGCATAGGCCATACCCATTAAACGTTGTTGTGCTTTACTTGTAGACGGCATCTTATTTATTAATTTTACCTGCTCTTACTCTATCACGAGATACGGAGTTAAGATATTTTATTTCATCAGCAGATAACTTTGGTTCAATAAGTTTTTTCCATTTACCTTCTTGTTGATTTTTAGGAAGATTTAAGAAGTCTATAACTTCCGGATCATCTTTTAATTTTGCAAGAATCTTATTTACGGCTGTATCTCTTTTGTGCTCATTCCACCAATCTTTTAAATCATCAATAGGATGAAAGTCCAATTTATTTGAAAGCAATGCGAATTGACCTGCAACTGCAGCAGCTTGCAATAATATAACAGCAGTCATTAAAGCGCTTTCATTAAGATCTGTATAATCTTCAGATTCTTTTAATCCAAATATAGCTCTAACTTTATCTAATTCTTTTTTGTCACCAGATAAAGTCATAACGCCATTCATTTGTCCGACAATCTCAAATTTTAAAGGATTTAATTCTCTTTGAATTTTTTTATCATTCCATATAGAATATGGATGTCCGGAAATTTCTAGAGTGTCTTCATCAAGAACATCTTCAGATTCTTTAATGAACTTGCCACCTTTCACAGGAACTATTACATACTTTAAACCGTAATGGGATTTCTCACCTGGTGATAAATTAGCATTCATTCTTTTTGCTTTAGCTTTGGCATTATCAAGTGTCAATAGCCATTCATCTTTAGGCACATCCATTCCAGCATATCCTTTAGCGTCTCTTGGTCGAGGTTTATCACCAATACTTCCGCCAACCAACATTACTGCATAGTCATTAGCTTCATTAATAAAGTCTTCGTATAGTTTTATGTGTTTCATAATGTGTAATTTACTATGTCTGTAATTTTATTTAGCTTGCTTAACTGCATTAACTAATTCAATGATGGCATCGTACAATTCTGTATCATAACTAGTTCGCATATGATATCCAGAAACAATCGTTTTGAGTGCATTTGCTGCATTCTTAACTTCTTGGTTATAATCTTTATAATATTGTGCTATATCAGTTATAGCAGTTCTTTCTGTTAAAGCTTTCTGCGCATCTTCATTTAAGAAGTCTACAGATTCTTTTAAATACCCTTCATCAGAATATCCTGCAATATATGAAATATCACCTTTTGCTGAGCCCTCTAAAAATTTAACTTTAGTTTTTGAGTCTCTTGCTAATTCTATCACTTCAAACTTACCGTGCTTTGGATGATTATAAATTTCTCCAACTACAAATTTTGAATACTCATTAACGGCAGATTCTTCAAGTTTACTTTCTGACATATATTCGTAAACATCACCTTTAAAGTTTTGAAGACCACGCTCTTTACTATAATATAAAGTTAATAGTTGGTTATTGCGAGTTAGCACCTCAATTTCTTTAATATTACTTGAGCCGCCAAATATTTTTTTTACTGTGTACTTTCCTACATCACCAGTTCTTGTATTTGTTAATTCTATAGTATCTTTTGCTTTTATCTTAGATACGTCAAATTCTTCATTGACTGCTAATTCTTGTAGTTTACTTTCAGCAATAAAATTTTCATATGTTTGTATATGTTTCATTACTTATACTTTATTTAATTGCTGAATAGCACGATGAACTCTTTCACCAAGGCTAGATAGCTTATATGTTTTCTTTCCATTTTTTTCAGTAATCTTAAAGTACTGTGGATTCTTGGTTAACCATTTTCTTGAAGTGCTACCGCCAGTTTCTTCGTTCATAGATTTCATAAATTCCATCATATCTTCATATGACACTGTTCCGTTTTCTTTAACGAACGATAAAACCTTTTCACGGACAGGTCCGTGTTGGTTAACATTTTTAGAAGGATAGATGTCAGTGTATTTTCTTTTTACTGTCACCTTTGCTTCATTTATAAATTCTTCAAAGCTATATATGTGGCTCATTATTCTCCTTGTCCTTTTTTAATCAGATAATACCATAACCAAATTAATTTTGGTCTTATAAATTCATATCCTAGCCAAAGTAATACGTATCCCATTATCTGAAGTTATTTGGTTTATATATCAATAATAAGTGTACTTATCAAAGGCTGTTTTAATCTCGTTCCAAAACGGCCATACCACAGGAGGTGTTAAAGCGCAGAATTGTTTGTATGTATCTTTTTCAAGACTATCCGTTAATGTCTTACGTTGTAAATCTTTAATAGCATTGATTTTCACCGGTTTATCTTCTATTCGGTTAATGATATGTAAACCTTCTGCTTCTTTTTGTAATGAATCCGTTGTATGATCTACATTAACTGTAATAGGTTCATATTTAGGGCGTATTACATTGATGATTTGACCGTATGAATACTTATCTATCATTTTGTAACCAACAAAAAGATCTTCGTGATTAATCACAAACGGTGCTATGATTTTTTCAACGTTTTCAGGATTTGCGCCAAATGTCTTTTTATGCAAGTCATTACAGTGTACAAGTAAACATTTAGTTTTGTTTGCTGTAAATAAACGTTCTGCTTCATCAAGAATACGATTAGTTAGTAAAGCACCGTTAGTCACAATAACATTTACAGGAACTTTACCCTTAATACCTTTACGGTCTGGGTCAAAGAATCTTGAAAGTAAATGAACAGATTTTACATAATCTGGTTCTGGCTTAACATATTGTTCTGCAATGTTTTCTTCTTTAAGAATTGTTGAAAATTCTAAGAAACTATAATCGTCACCAATTACTTTATCCAATTCTTCAATCTTTGAGTTAAAACGATTAACCACTGATTCTGTAAGTAACCCGCTTGCAAATTTTGGCTTTCTGAAGTTTGCCAAGAATACTGAAAATAAGTATTCATAACGATTATCATTATCAAGTATTAGTCGAGTTTTAGGATTCTTAATAAACTTTTCATTTAATCCGCCAGTCTTTGCAAGAAAAGTTGGTTTTTGCATTTCAGAATCCAAATAATTCTTACCGCGCTTATCTACATAATCATTAAAGATTTCTGATACTGCATCAATGTAAGATTCGTCAATACGATTTGATACTGGCTTAATACCCATGATATTAAAAGTATCAACATGCTCAAGAATATCCATAAGTAACAAGTCAAACATATGACTACGTTTTTCACTTATTACCTTTTCATCTTTCTGAGAGATTTTAAATAACTGATCTTCAGATTCAAATATCATTGCTTCAATATTAGGATGTATCTGATTAAGATATCCTTTGGTATTAAAACTTTCAGTAAGCATTAGTGGTTCTTCCTCATTCTTTGCAATTTGCACTAATGAATTAATTAAAGATTCATCAAGTTGCCCAACATGTAAAGGCTCTGCATATTCAACGTTCATGATCTTTGCATATCTACGATATACTTCAGTTTCATTCACATCACGAGTTACGTCGTTTTTCTTATCACGAATAGTTATATCCGTTAAGATAAGACCATTCTTAGGACGACGCTCGTATTCAGTTTGTAAAGGAGAGTTAGTTGGGAACCAAGAAAATCCAAATCTGTGGCGAAGAGGTAAGTCTTTGCGAATTTCGTATGGAAGATTCTCGATGTAATTGATAGCACTTTCGTAAAGATCACTAAGTGTACGGTCTATCTTGTTAATAGGAGTCTTGCCATTTTTTCCGTAAAAGACAAGTTTATAGTTGTGCGCATTTTTCTCAAATGAAAAACGATAGGCATCGAATTTTTCGGTTATGCGGACATCACGAGTAAGGATTTCTCTTAATCCTGCTTCCCCGTGTCTTTTGTATAGTTCAGATATGTGTTTAATTCCTGCCATTTGTTTTTCGGCTTTACGGTTATGTTTTAACCTGGTTAGTTATTTGTTATTTATCCTAAGTCATCAGGCAGCGGCAATTTAGCATCTACCAATTTCTGTTCAAAATCTTTATATAGAGCACTTCTAACTTCAGGGTATTTAAAATCAGATGAATCTAAAAGAGCTTTTAATTTCTCGTAAGTATTTATATCATTAGGTGTATGTTTGCCGTTAAAAAGCAATGCCACAACATCTGTAGGCGTGTTAGTAATAAATTTATCAAACTCTTTTAACAGAGCCGCATTTTTTAGTAATCCTTTCTTTCCTTCAAAAGATTTTCTTACTTGAACAATTCCTTGGTTAAGACGAACTACATAAGCCTCAAATTCTTTAGTTTCACCTGCATCAGTTGTTGCAGTTATCTTTCTAAAAGAATTACCAATAGCTGACATAAGTAATAAGTTACGGTAAGCACCTTTATAACGAGATTCGGCAATACGGAAATCTGGAGAATGATAAATGAATCTGCTCCAATCAAGATCTGTTGAAAGCATTAAGTCAATTTGAGCAGTTCCTTTTTTCGGATCGCCAGCAATCGGAGCACCAATACTTACTTGATTAAACCCAGGAGCCATTCTTGTAGGATAACCCATAGACTTAAGTTTATCATTAAGTGCAAATAGCGCATTCTGTAATGAAGTTCCTAAAAAAGATGCAATCTTATCAGCTGAAACTGCAATGTCAACGTCTCCACTTGTTTGTGAAGGAAGTTTTTTACCAGCGGATCCAATAATAGAAGCATCATCGTCAAGACCCACAAGACCAATCTTAGGAAATACGTTTTTTTCTACCCACTTTGCAGTTGGCATTACGTCTTCTTGATTAATAGGCTGTGCGTCTTCAATAGAATTTCCACTCTCATTAATAAACTGTTCAAATAGTTTTATGTACTTCATAATTATTTAATATTCTTTTAATCACCGGTTCCTTTATATATTAACTTAATTGATTTTGCTGGTATATTCTCAAACGTAATTACACGATGGTCTTTTAAATTAAAATTTGGATCCACATACCACTTATTCTTAAGATTAGATGTATCTATTTGATATATGTCATCATCATATGTAGAATCCCACCAATCTTTTTTATTATCACTGTTTACTGCAAATATAACTTTACCATTAATATTTGTATTTGATAGCCAAGCTTCACTTTTACCTTGCACAATTAATCCTTCTTTAGCAATCTTATCTCTAAAAAGAGGGTTTGATGTGTGGTAAAGAAATTTGTTTGGCTTTACTTCCACTAAGTGTGAATTTCCACTCTCATTAATAAACTGTTCAAATAACTTTATGTACTTCATAATTATTCTTTATCTTTACGTATTTCTTCAGCTTTTTTCATAGCCCAATCAACGCCTTCATCTCCACCCCAAAGTAACCAAGCAACATGGCCTTTATCTTTCCACGGAGTATCTTTGTTATCTGCAGATATCTTAGAGTTTTTTCTATGACGATTAAATTGTGCCATTCTTGAAACTACATCAGCAGAAATAGGTTCTTTCTTTGCTAATTGATTTGCTCTTTGCCAACCTACCGGTGTACCAGCTGTGATTTCATCACGACCGTATTTTTCTCTCCAGTCAAGTGCTTTTTGTGCATTCTTTGATGCAGCTGCTGGATAATCAGTGTATGATTCAGCTTCATTAATATCATTAATGAAATCTTCAAAAAGTTTTATGTGCTTCATTGTTTCTTTTTTGTTTTAAATTCATCTGATATTACTACAATACAGAAGATAGCCATTATAGCTACAAAAAAATATAATGGATGTTGAGGATCAGGGTCCATAACCAAAAATCATTTTAAATGTTTTCGTCCTCATAAGTAGAGCTCAGATCCTGAGCAAATACTCTGATACGTTGCTGAGTGGCATCATCCACAATTACAACATAATTTTTTCCAAGTTCTACAACTCTGCCGGTTGACGTTCTGCCAAGGCCAGGTTGCACATATTCTATTATGTTTCCTACCTTAATGGATTTCATATTAGGATTACCTCCTCTTTCTGAAATAAATGATTCAAATGTTGCAAAGTCCATTAGCGATTTTGGAATTTTGTGATGTTTTGGTTATGTATTTTGCCATTGTATATATCTATAGAATTTATGATGGTCGGGTTGCTTTCCCATCTGTTTGGGTCTATGATATCCTCTAAATGTGGAACCAAGGCAGCAGAAATTTCTCGAGATGCAGCGTTCCATAAATATGTAGGTGTATGATCTACCGAATAGTATTGAATACCTCTATCCAGTTTTATAATTGGATTTTCAAATGTAGTAGGTTCAGCAAAATAAAATCCCATTCCTTTATCACAAGATATGTCAATGATTGCACAATTTCTACGTAACTGAGATAAACCGCTTTCATCTTTAATAAACATAAGAGGTTTATTTACATCTTGTAAAACTCCGTTAAAGATAATGTGTGCAGAGTAAATGTCTTCCCAAATATCATCATCATTAAAGTTCTTGTACCAAACATCAGGATTTTTATCAGCAACAAGATGTGTAGGTCTTTGTGTATAAACGGTTATGTTATTAAAACCTCTACCTTGTAAAGCATAAATTGCTCCTTTACTTACAGAGCCAAACCCAAAGATAACCACTTTCTTACGTTCACCGTAATGCCCGTCAAGACCTGCTAATTGCAAGTAATGTAAAACACCAGCATAACCAGCTAATTCATTGTTACGATAAAACGTATGTAACTTAGAATTAGTAGTCACGTGATTCATTTCTTCCCATGCAAGAAGTGTAAGTTTCTTTTCAATCGCAACATCTGCAATGTCTCTTTGCTGAACTGCGTGAGTCCAACCGCAAAGAGTAGCGCCGTCTTTCATTTGCTTTAAATCTTCAGCAAGTGGTTTTGGCAATATGATGATATCGCATTTCTTAAAAAGATCTTCGCGGCTAGCAAACTTACAACCCATGGTTTCAAGTTGCATATCGGAATATCCATAGTCTATTCCGTATCCTTTTTCAAATAAGAGTTCTTTAAGTATTTTTGCACCTAATCTTTCAATGTGTGCTGGGTGAATTGGAATACGTTTTTCGTTTTCCTTTAATGATGTTTTGAATATTCCAGTGATCATAAATTATACAATGTTAAAAAAGTAGCGATATCCATTTGCTACATTTTCGTTAGTGATTTTTTCATAGTCCATAGGCCATTGAGAAGAAAGTATTTCTTTTTTGTATTTAGGCCAGTAATTCTTGTGACCATTTACAACATACTTTTTGTAAATGTCTTCTAAAAATGCATCAGGTAATTTTTCTCCGTAAAAGTCTTCATAGATAGCGCGATAAACTTCGCACATCTTAACACTACCTAATCCCATAGCGGATGAAGTTTCCATTACCCAAAGTTTTCCTTTTTTATCTTTAACCACATCAAGTGACCAAAGATTCAGGTCAAGATCTTTTTTAATGTCTACACAAATATCAGCAAGTTCTTTTAAGAACTTTTTATCAACTTTGTTTAAATCTTGATATACATAAGTGAATTTAATCTTTTCATCAGCTTTCTTTGTCTTGATTGATTTGTTATCTTCAATCGTTGGCACACGCTCATTAATTGCAATGATTTTGCTCTGGCAAAAAACTACTCGATATTCACGGTCAAAATCAATGAATTGACAAAATAAGTCAAATTTCTCTTTGCTTTTTTCCAAGTCTTCAGCTGTATCAAATTTTTCAATTCCTATACCGCTATGACCGTTTTTAATTTTAGCAATCACAGGAAACCCAACAGCACCGTCTACCGCTTCTTTTTTAGAATAAACAGTTTTAGGTAACCAATCATATTTTCCGAAAGTTTTACCAAAGGTAATTTTGTCACCAGATATTGGAAGAAGATCTCTCTTATTGTAAAGATTATCTACGTTAATCTTTTTATTCTTCATCCATTTCTCGGATTCTTTATCTTTAGCTCCACCATAATAAAGTAGAGGAATATCGTTAGGAACTACGCTGTCATCGTCATAGTCTTCTTTAGTAAAAAAGTTTTGAAAAAGGTTTTCTTTTGCTTCAACGTTATATTTCTTTTCACGCCCGGTTACATTACCTGATGTAGAATGAATATCATCATTTTGCATTACCCAGCCAACTTTCTTAGCATATTTGTCATAAAGAGATTTTGTCTCTTCATTCATTTTAGCTTCATTAAGAAAGCTTTCGTATGTGTGTAGATTAGTCACTGTATGAATATTATTTTCTGTATTTATCTTTAAGAAAACAATGGATTGACACAAGGTCAATCCATCTTATGGGTATTCGTAAACTTAGTTAAAACTAAATATACTTAAACTATACCTACTTGTAATGATCCTTGAGTCCCAACAAATGGATTATCTGTATTATAAGTAATTGCCCCAGAACCAAATCCATTATTACCATTTCCACTATTATCTGTTAATTGTGCATTAAGCGATTCACCTTGAAAGATTAACAACACTGTATCCGTTTCATCAGTTAAAGACGACGTAGGCGGAGTAAATCCTGTAGTGTTATATACCGCAGCATTAGTCCATCTAAAGTTACTCATTAAGCCATTCAATGAAGAGCTAGGTTCATTACCATCACCAATAGTTAATGGCAATCCTTGACTAGGTATAGATCCACTATAAGGTGAAGATGATATTTGAATACCGTCAACAAATAGATATGCCGTTGAGCCTTCACCAATTACACAGATATGATACCATTGTCCTAAATTAGGTCCAAAGGTGCCATTGATTAATGCAGCATTATTAGCCCAGAAGTATAACTGCCCACTTTCAATAGACATTGCATTAGGTGCAGGATATGCACCAAAACTATATGGACGAGGGAAGCCAGAATCATTTGATAAGTTTATAAACATTTCAATTGTAAAGTCTCCAACAATATCAAAATCAGTACTTGGTGCAATAGTAGCAGTGCCTGGTGGCGGTGTGTTTACAAGAACTGTCCAACCGTTTTCTTCTAATAGAGTTTTTGCTGCTAGTCCAGTTGAACTTGGTAGTGCATTAGTTCCTCCAATTAAATCAACATATCCATTTGATACACCATTAGTACTTAGAGCAACGAGGATTGCGTCAACCGCAGACTGTGTTAATGATCCATCATCCACATCAACATTTTCGCCATCACCGAGAGGTTGAGTATTTGATATAATTACATTTGTGATATCATTGTTATTACTTAGATCAAACCCTCGTAAAGAAGGTAACATTGATAAGTCAATACTAGTAATATTAGAATCATCAAGATCTATAAATGCAAGGTTATTTAAACCAGTTAAATCTGGAATCCCAGCAGAAAAATCACTGTCATCAAGATAAAGATATTCCAATGAAGTACACCCTGAAACATTAACACTTGTTAATGATGGTATACCTGTATCAATATTATCACAATCACTTATATCAATATATGTAAGATTGGTCATTCCTGAAAAATCTACGCTTACTAATGAATTGTAGTCTGCTCTAAATTCTTGTAAATTGGCAAGGGTTTGTAAACCAGTTATTGATACTAAAGTTGAATAATTATTATCCCACCCTGGAAAATCTAACTCTAATACTTTAAGAGGATCATCAAATGTAACTTTAACAGTGTATTCTCCACCTTCATCATATGAATGTTCTTCTGAGTATTCTCCACCGGTACCTGAATCTACATGAATATTTCCGTCGCCCCAATCAATAGTAAATTCAATCGGTTCACCGGTTGATATAAAGTCAAATCTAAAATCAAGTTCCTCTGTTGTATTTACTACAAATTGAAAGTTATTTGGGTCACCATTACCACCACCGCCGGCTACCGATGTAGACGTAGTTGTATTAAGTAATTGTGCAGCCTCCCACATTTTTTGTAACTCTTCTTGTTCTTGCATAACACGCCATTTACGTTCAAGTTCAGATTGAGCAATTTTTAAATGCTGGTGTTTATTGATGAACTGTTCTTTTCTCATTAGTCTTGAATTAAGTTATTTTCTATTATGATTTTACAAATGTCTCTGGAAATCTGTGTATCAGATGGGTAATGCATTCCCGTTAATTCTCGTGAATTTGCAATTTTTTCGCCATGCGCTCTTAATTGCGAGGCAAGGTTAGAATATTTATTTGCAAAGTATTCACTCATAACAAAGCCAGTAAGCGCATGCCCACTAGGATAGGCTGCGCTCATTGCGTCTGTTCTGATTAAAGGGAAAAGTGGTAATTTGAAATATTTTGCTAATTGATACGGCCTTGGTCGGTTAATTTCATTTTTAAGAAAATGAAGAATTCCTTCTACCTGGCTATCTATTCTAAAGAAATCACCCATTGTTACTTCAATATCGTTTTCTTTTAGTATATCTATAAATGATTGTGCTAGATTATCAACGCTTTCAACATATCTTGCAAATTGAATTTCTTCTGCTGTTGCTTTTGAAGTTTTTTCTATAAGAGTTTGCAAATCAGCTTTGGTAACACCGCTATCATTAGCCGGAGCATTTGCTTTAATAGAATCTACTAATCCTTGATTAATAAACCATTCTTTTATATGATCATCAGGCCTTTGAATTAATTCTATGTATTCAATAGGTGGATTACCATATAGAACTTGATTAATGTCATATTCTGTAGAAAGAGATCCTGTTTGTGCTTCATAGAGTTCCGTCTTCTTTTTCTTTCCTTTATCAGGTCCGCCTTCGTGAGGTATCATTCCTTGAGCAATTAATGAAGTTCTTATACCAAAAGGAATATCTTTGCCTTCTTCATATTCCTTTTTGTATTTAAGAAGAGTCTCTTTTTTATACGGAGACTCCTTTTCATTTAAGAAATTTTCATATGTCTTTACGTGTTTCATCTTATTTAGCGCCGTATGCTTCTTTGTAACTTTTATTGCGATGCTTAAGAAGTCTTTTTAACACTTCATCATTGCCTGTTAATTTAACATACTTGTCATTAGCATATTTTTCTACAGCATCCCAATCTCCTTTTAACCAAGCGGCAGTGCCACGATAATATCCAGCATCGCCAGCATATCCAGCATCTTGTTTTTCTCGAGCAAGCTCTTCTGCTTCTTCGGCTGCCTTTGACATCATATCACTGGCTCTTTTTTTATCCCCTGATTCTAATGCGTGTTGAGCTTGGTGCCATGTATCAACGTGTTTTGTCCCTTCGGGGTTTGAATCTCCTGATTTGCCTGTTTTCTTAGCTAACATATTACCAAGCTTAACTTGGTACTTTTCCATTTTGTCTTTTCTCTCTTTATTATCAGAATCTATTGTTGGAATGTATTTTTTTACAGACTCTAAATAATCAGCCAATTCACTAGCAGACATTTTTTCTAAAGAGTTATCTGATCTTACTCTTATGCTTTCATTCAAAAAAATTTCTTTAAGACGATTTTCAAAAATATAGTCTTCGTATGTCTTTACATGTTTCATTAGCCAAAGTATTCGGTTTCAAAGTATAAAACATCAAGAGGATTCTCAACGTTAATTAGTTGAAGCGCATTTAACAAGTCAGAATATTCTGCAATAGAATCATTTTGAATATCTACATATCCCTGTAAGAAGTTAAATGTAGCAGCATGACGAGTATCAACTGTAATTTGATCAGCTGAATATTTGTCAAATAAGCCAATTTCCATTTCATATGCTTTATTAATGATGTCAACTAAAGATACAAAATCTTGTCTTGTTGGCGCTGGCGGAATAGCTGGTAAAAGATTCCATTGAACAAGATAGTCTTGAAGACCTTTAGCATGTTCAAGTTCACTAAGCGCTTCTGCTTCAAAATAAGCAGCGGCTTTTTTGTAATTCATATTCTTACACCAGTTAGCAGCATTACGATAAAAGAAATGAGCTGTGTATTCGTCGCCAAGTCTAGCATCAAAAATTCCGACAATTTCGTCAGGTAGTCTCCTTGGTGTGATTGGTTGTATAGAACCGGTGTCAACTCCTTCGTTAACGGCTGGACTACTTTTTGTTCTGAAATTTTTGAAATCTTCCATTATAGTTGTTCTGATTTTATTTTTAAGGTTTTATCATATATGGACCAAGATACTCGGTTTTCATTCTATGAATAACATAATTTTTTAAGTTTATTTCCAATCCCATTTCTTCCGCTTGTTTAACGCCCTTTTCACCAATAGTTGCCTTTACAGCAGCTGTTACTTTTGAAGTTTCACCTTCTTTCCACTTTAATAAAATTATATCTTTATTTGTATCTTCTTGACGTGCTTTAATTTCTTCTTTTTCAAATTCTATATTAGCAATTTGGTAAGGAACCCAACCGGTTTTCCCACCTATAGTAACTGGCATTCCTTGACTTATTCCTTGTTGCGGTTTTCCTTCATTAGTAGAAACTCTATCTTTTAAAAATGCGAGTTTTTCATCACCTTTTATGCTATCACCGTGTATCTCTATAAACTTCTTTTGTAATGCTACATCATGATCGGCATGTTGTATTATAATCCAAACAGAAGAAAATTCATCTGTGCCCGGCTTTACTTTAGCAACAAAAGGTTTTACTAACTCTGAATTAATTTTATCTACAATTCTAGGGTCTAATCCTACACTTTTAGACATTGTGAATATATTATCTTTACGAATTGTTTGATCGTAATATTCTAACTTTGAAAGCAATTTTTTTGGATCTTTAATTTCAGCATATCCTTTATCAATGTAAAAATTATACATTGAGATAACTGTTCTTTCACCTTCTTTTCCTTTTAATTTTTTCCTTATTTTATCTAACTTATCTTCATTTTCATAAATAAAGTTTTCAAAAGTTTTCACGTATTTCATATTATCCATTACCCTATTTTTTTGTTAATCTACTTAAAAGTTTTTCATTTGCTTGAAGAACTCTTAATCGCTTCACAGAGTTTTTGCGATTCTTTTTTGGTTTTCCTGGTTTATGTGATTTAGACATTTGCAATATATTCTTTTACACCCTCCTCAATACCTAATGCATATGACCATATGTCTTGCGATATTTGGGTTTCGTTTTCATTCTTAATTTCAAGTAAAGGCCAATAGATAACGTTAGCAACTGTGCTTGCAGTTGGAAAAGTAACTTCATAATACTTTTTATCTTTTTCAACAAATGCATGTACTACTAAACTTTCCACGCCGTATCTATTAAAAATTTCTTTTTCAGCGGCTATTCCTCCAATTACTTTACCGTTATTTTCAGCTACCCATTTTGAGGAATTGCCGAAGCACTGGCTTCTTGCACCTCCTGCATTTAACCATTCCACCTTAGCTCTTTTAGTTAATTCATCAAGAACAGCTACTATTAATGCGGTTTCACTATAATAATTAGATTCTTTTAACTTGCCATCAGCGTCTCTAGCGTAATCCTTCATCCAAGATCCTAATTTGCTAGGATCTTCAGCATTCCACATATCTGCTAATCTTTTACTTTCTGCTATCGTGTATTTTCCTGACGCTGTGTTTTTCCATTTCCCAGTATTAAGAATTGATAAAGTTTTTCTTTTTACCGTAGCGTCACCGCTTTTTGCGTATTGACGAGGTGCACCTAGTCCAGTACTATATACAGTTTCTTCAGTTAATAAAAAACTTTCATATGTTTTAACGTACTTCATTTCTTATACGTGTTTTGCTAAAACTTCATCAAAAAGTTGTTTTAATCTCTCAGCTGGCCCACCGCCATCACCCCAGTCAGAAAATTCTTTAGCAACAGAAAAGTTTGGTGTTGTATCTAAAAGAATATGTCCAGGAGAACTTCCTTGATAGTGATTAGCTTTTATAGCAATGTACCCAGTGCCAGGACCGCTTGTTCTTTTAACTATTCCTACGGTAATAGCTGATATTTTGCTTTTACCAATTCCGCCTTCTTTAATTAGTAAAGTAATAGTTTGATAATCACGAACCCCTCTTGCTTGTCCTTTATTAGTAACAGTAGCTGGTGAACTCATTGCATTATACCCATTTGGCTCTACACTCTCAACAGCTGAAAGAATTTTAGCAGGCAAGCCTTTTTCTACATATCCAAGAATCTCACGAGAAATTGCATTTGGGTTTCCGTTTGAGTCATTAAACTTTAAACCTTCATTAACTAAAGATTCTGTAAGATTACCTTCTCTGTCCAGTGCATCAGAAAAGAAAAATGTTCCTTGATTAAGTCTACCTTCTTGGTCTGTTCTTCCTACATACTCTTTAGTTTTCGGATTCCAATAATGAGTAACTCCGTCTGGCGCTGACATATGTTTTAGTTTACCATTCCTTGCGTTATTCATTAGAGTACGAGCAATTTCAACTGTTATCTTTACTCTATTAGTTAGTTTTGACTTATCAACTGCTGCCAATGCCTCATTAAGAGATTCATCAACATAGTTAATTATCTTAATGATTGAATTAGGATAGTCTTTCATTGCATCAAGATCATGTGGTACAAAGAATTCTTCCCCATCTTTCTTTCTAACGTTATTCCAAACTCTCTTAAGAGTAAAACCTTTTTTGGTATTACTTATAACTCGAGATACTTCTCCAACATTAGGTCCATCAGCAATGTAGTCACCGGGTGCAATATCATCCCACTCAACGTTCTGTGTCTTATACTTGTTTTGCGTTCTATTATATGATTCGTTTACGAATTGGTCAAATGTAGGTATATGTTTCATTATTTAATTGCTGCTTTAATTAGTTTCTCAAACACTGAGCTAAAGTCTCCTTTAGGAGTTACTTTAAGTGGTTTCTTGTCTGACATAATGTTTTTGTTAATCCAATTGAAGTGCTCAGAATCCATTAAGAATTTAGCAGCGTCGGTAGCAACTTTCTTTGAATTAGCTTTAAACTCTTCAACGTTAAGAGGATAGTTTTTACCAAACGTAGCAGATGGTTCTTTCTTAAGTGAATTTGTAATTCCAACTTTAACATAACCAGTACCATCAGAAAATACACTTACTGATAACATTATAACATTACGTTCAGATGGGTTAACATCATTATCAGAATCTACTAAAAGATTAGAGTTAATTTTCCATGTGCTGTTGCCAGTTTCTTTTGTGTCTTTATAAATGCCCCATGTAGATTTGTTTTCATCAAACATATCAGGAGTTAAATCAACCTTTACGGCTGCTGCTTCATTTATAAAGTCTTCAAATGTAGGTATGTGTTTCATTACTTCATTTTTTGTAATATTTTACAAAGTTCATCAATCTGATCTTTGTCTATAAGAAATTCTACTTGAGTTTTTCCAACAAATGGCATTTGCATTAGTTTTACATAATGATTATTGCTTTGAATGGCAATTTTTTTATCTTCATTATCTTTGTTGATGTATTCAACATTTGCTTCGTTTAAAAACTCTTTGAATGATTCCATGTATATGATTTGTTTTATTTATGCTTCGTTTGCTTTCGTTAATAGGTTAGCAAAAGACTTATCTAATTTCATTTCAAATTTTAACTGTCCGCCATAACCAACGCCGTCTTCTCTAATAGAAATCTTAGCAATTTTAATGACTTCGTCTCCAACTTTTGCTCTATATCCAAGGTATGAACCTTCAGGACCTGATAGAGATACAAAGTTTTCTTTAATTTTTTTGAAGTCATCTGTTCCAAAAATTTTCTTTAATGTTACACGGTCTAATGAATTTTTACCAATTGCCATTGTTTCTTCACCTTCAGACACAGACTTTAAAGGAAACTCCTTTTTAATCTCATTTAGCATTCCTTCTGTCATTTTAGGATTTTTTGCTATTGCCTCAATCGAGTCATCTTGAAACTTAGTTTGCTGTTCAGATACTTTTCGTAAATGTGCAACTGCAGCAGGATTTGCCCCTTTCTTTGGTTCACCTTTTGGCCATGTAGGCCATTCTGCTAATGTTTTAGCGCCTTCAAGAACTACCTTAGCAGTATCTCGATATTTACCCTTTCCATCTTCGGTTAATTTAAGAGCATCTTCAAAAGTATGTCCTTTGGTTTTCATTACTGATAACAGGTTTTTAACCTTTGCTTTGTCAGCAGCTTTGTCAGAATCTAAAAGTCTTTTAATCTCACCTTCAATTTTTTTTCCAGTTTTAATTAATTCTTTTCTTTGTCTTTCCTTAAACATATTTTGATTTATGTTATCAGGCAAGTCTTTATCCCATTCTGAAAATTTACCAGCACCCGAATTTAAAAAGTTAACTTCATCGGATTTCTTTAAAGAT
>Ga0315908_10000264_pt1 | contig 41510 bp, 35 predicted proteins | sample LakEriMetagenome_12_FD_203520 | JGI IMG/M metagenome (GOLD analysis project Ga0315908, IMG submission 203520) | Freshwater fungal communities from buoy surface, Lake Erie, Ohio, United States - Buoy 4 MA124 | ecosystem: Environmental > Aquatic > Freshwater > Lake > Lake biofilm | place: USA...
TGATCTTTGGGATCTGCAGGAGTATTTCAAGAGTACGATTGGTGAATTCGTTTTCTATCAGACACTCGACACCGCCTTCTGGAATGCCGCAGCCCATATCGTTCCGAAACTCGATGCAAAAGCTCTCGCTGGTTTCTTTGAAATTCTTTGGAACAAACACGAGGTCATCACAAAGCTTTACCTGAAGCTTTTTGAGGCGTTGCAATCTCTAAAATTCTCACAAGAGGCCTTCTGCCCGCTGACCGCCATTACTGAGGAAATCCGGATTATCGACGTCGATGCGCTCATCGCTCTGGCATCCGATGACGGAAAACGCGTTCGCGTATCGACGGGAACGGGATCCACCGTTGAGATGACACAGGCGGTTCTTGCAGCTCTGACAGCAGAACTTCGTATCGTGATCAGCAAGCGGGCGTGGGATTTCCAAGCGCATACTGACATTCTGGATTTTCCGGGATACCGCACGCGTGGATTGCCTGGCCTTGAACTGGAACACGCTGGACGCATCGGAATTGCGGCGCTTCTGATCAAAAATCCAGCCGAATCCCTCTCCAGGCTCTTCATTCGCGGCAAGGTGGACTATTTGTTTCGCAGATATGTGGCGGAACAGGAAATCACCGCCATGATGCTCTGCATCAAGGAAGGCAATATGGACATTGTCACCTTGCCTGAGGTGATCAACAACTGGATCGAGAAAACGCACGGCGGCAAAGAAGCATCCGACCGGCTCGGCAAGGACACCCTTCTGTTTTTTGTTCTGACGCGCTTCGACATTATGCTGAGTCCAAAAGCAAATGAAGGAGAAGCAAATCCGATTGACAATTATCAAGGCAGAATGAACGCCAGCCTCGTTGATAAATTCTCAAACGGCTATTCATGGCCAAATGAATGGACACCCGGCAAATCGTTTCAGAATACTTTCTTGATGCGAAGCCCAACCGCAAAATCGACTTTGTTTAAATATGATCAGGGCGTCGAAATATCGATCCTCGAGACCGAGCAACCGCGGATCGAGAAACAGCGCGAGGCTTTTTCATCGGCGCCATTGGTGAAAAAACATTTTGCGAACCCATCCCGCGCATTTGATGAAATGCTCAAGATTGGCGACGGTGGAACAAGCTATATTGTTGAGAATCTCTCGAAAGTTTGCCTTGCGGACACGAAACCTAAGCAGGTTCGCGCTCGCTTGCAATCTATCGCGCTGAAAGCGCATGAAGCGCTGCATCGTTATTACATTTCAACCAATATTGACGAGAGGCTCAAGGAAAGCGAAAGCGCCGCGCAATCGGCCATAGATGCGATTGAAGGCCTGCTTCAGGCAGGACGATTTGGAAGTTTTCTTCAAGCGCTTTTTGTCAATGGCGGATTGCTCTCTGCGCACTTGCAGAGAGTTATCGTGAGCGGCACATCACGCCAGATCGACGATACAACCAAGCAGGAGCCTCTCCTGCCAAGACCCGGCGCGCTCTCGCGACCAGGCGCACTGCCAAGACCGGGCACACCGGCGCCCGAAACTGCGCAACCAATTGCAACCACGCAGATGAAAGTTGAAAGCCGCGACCTCGATCTCGCGCAGTCTGCGGTTGAGTTTTGGATCTCGTCGATGCAAGCGAGTATCCGCTCTGAGGCCTTACAATCATATCTCGGCATGAAAGAGGAAATCATGCAGAGGATTGTAACAGAGATTGCCGCTGCAGCATCTCGCGTCGGCCTGCCCTTGCTCATTGCGCAAGAGCTCAGCAAGCTCAGCAACATTGAAGTCTTCGATCAGCATGTCGCTAAAGCCTGTGTCGTTGCTGAACATCGTATCAATCGCTTTGTTTCCTTGGCAGGCTTTAATTACACGCCGGAGAACGAAAGACCTTTCACTGCCGACGGCACCTCCAAGGTTTTTGCATCCCAACCAATACGTTTCTCAGCACAAGCACTGCCCGAGCAGGCGAATAATCCAGCGACGCTTTTTACAATCGACTGGATTTACGCCTTCTTTGAAATGGTTCGCGCCAATGCGATGAGTGAACGAGGTCAAACTTTCGACATTGAACAGAATCGTCGTCTCGGCGGCATTCTTGAGACGCTCGAACAAGTTAAATCCTGAGGAGAGGACATGATGAGCTCTTTCAGGATCGAAGAAAATACAGAGCATCCCGGCGGATATGCTTTGATCCATGTTCCGGAACGAATTCCTGACGGCGAAACATCGCTTGCTATCGAGCAACCTAGCTCTGACAAGCCTTATCTTGGCTTGAATGGCTGGCAAACACAGTCAGTTCTGCTGAATGCCGACCGTGTCGTTGTATCCGGTAACCAATCCACACTCGAAATAGGCCCCGATATTGTCGACCATATCGCCGAAGATCTTCGGATTTTGGTGCGCATACCGGCGATCAACTTCGAAGCTCTGACATTCTGGCCTGCTATCACACATTCCGGGCGAGCTTCGCGGACGAATGCGCTTTCGCCATTTGAACAATCAAATCTTGCTCAAAAGGTCGAGGCCAAGCGCCCTCAGCAGGCAGAACAACCAAACCTGGCACAAAACGCCTCTGAGAATATTCCCATTGCCTCCATCAAAAGCACGGCCTCTGCCCCGCCAACGAGGAGCAACGCTCCGATCATCGGTGCCATTGCCCTGCTTTTGGTTTTGATGGCTGGCGGCGCTTTCTGGTGGTTTCAACTTCGTCCAGCGTCAGTCGCGGAAGTTCCGCAGCAGCCGGAAATTATCGCCGCACAAAATCCACCCTCACCGTCTTCGACGGGAACTGCTCCAACAGGAACGGCGCAGCCGACAGAAGCACCACCACAAGCGGCCGCCCGGCCCGCTCCAATGAATCGACGCTCTGAACTGCAGCGACTGAACCAAACAGCCTCACCTCAGGATATTTTCAATTTTGGACGGGAATCCTTACGGGAGGGAGAGCGCGAGGTGGGCTATCTTGCAGTCGATATTGCCCAGCAGCGCGGCCTTGCAGAAGCCATGATCCAAATGGGGCGCTGGTATGATCCGCGTTACCACAACGATGAACGAATTTTCTCCCGACCCAACAGCGAACAAGCGGCGCGCTATTACAAGCGCGCTTTTGAGGCGGGTTTGAGTGCTGGAAGCGATGAATTGCGAGGATTGTGCAATTCGCTTCGCCGCGACCCGCCCAATGAATCACCCGAGCTCGAGGCCGCACAGGCCCTTCTTGCCAATACCTGCCCCTAGGAGGCCATTCATGATCTGGATGAAAACTGCTTCCAGAAGCAAAAGCGGCGCGGCCTTGATGGCCTGTGTGCTGGCCGGCCTGCTGGCGCCCACAATTGCGATCGCACAAGAACGCCGCGATGAGACGCGCAGGCCATTGCTTATTGAGGGCAAGAAAACCCTGTTCCAACGCGTTCTCACACGCCCCGGCGCGAAAATCTTCGATAGCCCTTCAACAAGTGGCGCGTTGCGACAGGACAATTTACCCCCCTTCTCGGTTTTCTATGTCTTCGCGCGAAAGGGTGACTTTGTTGAAATAGGGCCATCGGCAAGCGCTGCGCCGACTGGCTTTATCGCGGCCGAAAAGGTCATCGATTGGAAGCAGACGATTGTTGCAGCCTTCAACAATCCCGCAGGCCGCGAGAGATCTCTCTTGTTCCGCAATCAGCAAGTGCTGGATGACCTGATCCGCGACCCTGAGATCATCCAGAAAGTTGCGACCCTCCGGAAAGAAGCAGCTTCTGGGCGCAATCCGGCGGGAAGCCCCGTTCTTTCAATCGAGCCGGAAAATCATATCAGCATCAATGATAATTTTTATATTCTGCCCATTCTCGAACATGCAGAACGCCGTCTTGTAAACCGGTTGAACGGAAAAGTTCTCCGCGTAGCAGCCGTTCGCAAGGATCCGGCTCCAGCTACCTCAGCGCCTCCGGAAAAGTTCAAGATTGGCGTTAATTTTGTCATAGATACAACACTGACAATGACGCCCTACATCGCTCGCGTCAAAACATCCGTTGAAAAAATTCAGTCCGAGCTCGCCCGCGCCAATCTCGGAGACCGTATGCGGTTCGGGCTGGTCGGATTTCGACAAAGCCTGACCATTTCGCCAAAAACGGAATATCACACACGTGTCTTCCTTCCGCTCGACGAAAAGGCAACAGCTGCCACTTTCCTCGAATCCATCCGGACGATGAACGTCACAAAATTGCCGACACCTGGGTGGCGTGAGGATTCTCTTGGCGGCGTTTATGAAGGCGTCCGCAATGCAGATTGGAGCAAGTTTGGCGCACGCTACATCATTCTTGTCTCCGACGCCGGGCCGCGCATGCCCATTGAAAAGAACACGCTCACCAATATGAAACCGCGTGAACTGAATGGATATGCCGCCGAACAGCGCGTTGCCATTTACGCCATGCATTTGCGAACCCCGGAAGGCGCAAGCGATCAACCGATCGCTGAGGCCGCCTATAAGGAGCTCACAAGCTGGAGCAATACCGCGCCCCTTTACTTCGGAATTGAGAATGGAGCCGAGGCACAATTTGGCTCGAGCGTGGACAAGCTTGTCTCACTCCTTGTGAGGCAGATCCAAGAGATCGACGGCAATTCAACCAGCGCCTCATCTGCACCAAGCAATGACCCCCTTGAACAGGCCGTGCGCCAGGTCGGACTGGCCATGCAATTGGCCTATCTTGGCGAGAGGCAGGCAAACGCAGCCCCCGATGTGTTTGAGGCCTGGGTTGTCGATCGCGATATAACGGAGCCGCGTAAATCAGCGCTCGATATTCGTGTCTTCCTGACCAAGACCCAGCTCGCCAACCTCCGCGACGTCACACAGGCCATTATCGAAAAGGGCGAGAACAGCATTCAGAGCATCGATCCCACCAGCTTCTTCCAGCAATTGAGAAGCGCCGTGGCGACAATGTCGCGTGATCCATCACGGATCATGAATGCAGAATTCAATGATCTTGGCGATGCAATGGGCGAGTTTCTGCAGGATCTTCCTTACCAAAGCGAAGTCATGCGCATCACAGAACAACGCTGGTTACAAATGTCGGGAGCCGAACAGCGCGAATTGATCGACCGAATGAAATCAAAACTCGCCCTTTACGAGCAGGTTCACAATACACCGTCCAAATGGGTGGCACTTGCTCCGGGACTTCCCGATGGCGAGCGCGTGTCAGCCATTCCACTCAGCTTCATGCCATAAGAAATTCAACCGATCGTGCGGGACTTCAAACTCATAGCCCAAGGCCTGCGAAAAGTGCTGCGCGATGGCGAGCGTAGTTTTGAACTGGCCGTGCCTTATTTTTCAGTCGGCCCCGGCGAAAGGGTCGCAATTGTTGGCGCCTCTGGCTCCGGCAAGACGACGGCACTCGACATGATCGCCCTCGCAAGCCCACCCGATACGGTCGAGAGATTTGAAGTCAGTATCGGCGGGCAGATTCAAAATCTTGCATCCATGAATCGACTCGCACAGGACAGACAAATATCAGCTCTGCGCGCCCGGCATTTCGGATATATTTTGCAGACACATGCCTTGTTTCCATTTCTCACAATTCGCGAGAATATCGAAATCTCCCTTGATCTCGCAGGCATTGCAGAGAGGAGCCATGTTGGGGATTTGCTCAAATGGCTCGGGCTGGACATCCCACTTCGCGCCAGGCCCTCGACACTCTCGGTTGGACAAAAACAGCGCGTCGCAATAGCCCGTGCCTTGGCGCACCAACCCGAAATTCTGATCGCGGACGAACCCACGTCAGCTCTTGATCCTGAAACTGCAGATCGCGCTCTTGCACTCTGCACTGCATATCAAAAGCATTTTCATGGCGCAGTCATTCTTGTAACGCATGATCGTAAACTTGCCGAGCGGCATGGGTTCCAGATTCTGTCGATCGATCTTCAGAAAATCGAAAATGGCCTTTGCGGCACATTGCAGAAAATGGCGACCACGGAGCGTGCGGCATGAGAATAGCCCGCATCGCTCTTTTTGCCCTTGTTCGCGAACGCGTCATGCTGCTCTTTACAGTCGTTGGCCTTGCGGCAGCTTTGGGGCCTCTTCTTATTCTATACGGGCTGAAATTCGGGGTCATTTCTGGCCTGCTCGATGTGCTCCGAAAAGATCCACGCAACCGGGAAATCATTTTCCGCGGCAATTACAGCCTGGAAGCAAAATCACTGGATCAATTGCGGTCACTTGCTGGGGCGGAATTTGTGATCGGCGCTCCGCGAACAATTTCGGCGCGCATGAATTTTGAGAAAGAAAATAGCCCGACAATCGCACCTGCCGGTGTCGTCCCGAGCGGACCAGGCGACCCCCTGCTGAAAGGCATTATCGATCATTTGAGAGATGACCAAGTTGCTCTCAGCGCATCGCTTGCTCGACGCCTCAATATCCAGAAAGGCGATCATGTGCTTGCCAGCAATTCCAGAAGGTCTGGCAATACAGATGAAATCTTTGAGCTCAAATTGAATGTCGCAGCAATCCTGCCTTCCAGCTTATTCGAGGGTGAACGCGCCCTTTTGACATCGCCTATGCTGGAACGCCTTGAAGCCTTTCTCGATGGTTATGCTGTCCCCGGTGTCTCGACCGGCTTCAATCTTGCCACGCGCCCGCAGCGTTTTGAGACCGTCCGCTTTTATGCAAGCAGACTGGAAGATGTCGCCACACTCGATGAGGCAATCAGCAAACTGGGTTATACGATCATATCCAAGGGCGCAGAGGTCAGAGCAATCCTGGCGCTTGACCGCAATCTCGCACTTGTCTTCACGGGCCTCGCGTCGATTGCCTCAATCGGTTACGCCATATCGCTTGCCGCAAGCCTTGCCTCCAACTTTGAACAAAACCGGCGCCACATCGGTCTGTTGCGACTATGTGGGGCTAGTCGCGTGCAAATATTGAGCTGGCCTCTCCTGCAGGGACTGACGATCGCCCTTTGTGGATTTTTCGTTTCCCTTCTTATCTATGCAGGCTTTTCCATATCTCTCAATTCGTGGTTTGCAGACGAATTTCTCAAGGGCCACGCAATCTGCCGACTGGAGCCAATGCATTTTGGCTTTGCACTGGCATCTTCGATTGCTGTCGTTCTGCTGGTCGTGATGAGAATATCTTTTCAAATCGCCGGCGTCTCACCATCAGAAGCACTTAAACAGGAATGAGGAGGCGCAAATGAAGACCATTTTCTTGGCATCTCTCAGCCTTCTCGCCGCTTGCGAGCTGTCGATAGCTCAAGGCAGCAACCGGGCAAATGCTCCACGACCGGGTCCACCTGTAACCAGCGCGTGGAATATTGAAGACTGGAACCCGCATTCCGACGCCGAGGATTATATTATTCCACTGCCCTGCAAGGGTGCGCTTGCGCTGCGAAGAATAGTCACCGGACCGGCACAGGGAAATGAGCGATCCGGACTCGATGACAGACAGGTCCGGCTTGGCTGGTCGGGCGAGCAATCGGGTTACATCGACTTCTTCAGATCGGATTATGTATCAGGCCCGTTCGAGGATGCATCTCGCAACGAGCGATTTTATTACATTGGCAAATTCGAGATTACCCGCCAGCAATATTCTTCGGTCATGGACAAATGCCCGCCTGAAGGCACACCCGTCGATCCAGATGCATCGCTTCCGGCAACAAATGTCAGCTGGTTCGATGCCCTTCAATTCACGCGTGTCCTGTCGAACTGGTTATATGCCAATTCGACCGAATATCTACCTCTGTCGGGAAATCAGCGCTCGTATATTCGACTGCCAACCGAGGTCGAGTGGGAATTTGCAGCGCGCGGCGGGCTCGCAGTCTCGGATTCCCAGCGCTCCGACAAACTGTTTCCGATTCAAGGATCCATCAAAGATTATGCCTGGCATGCAGGTGCTGAATCATCCGATGGACGCCTGAATCAGATCGGCGCATTGAAACCAAATCCGCTCAAGCTTTATGATATTCTCGGCAATGCCGAGGAAATGACATTAGAGCCATTCCGCATGAACAGGCTTGGCCGATTGCACGGCCAACCCGGCGGCTTTATCACCAAGGGTGGATCTTACGAGACCTCGGGTGGCGAAATCAGGACGGCTCTTCGTCAGGAATTCCCCTATTTTGCTCAAGCAACCAAAGGCGAGAACAAGCGCGAAACTTTCGGGTTCAGAATTGTTCTGTCGAGCTCTGTCATCGGCGACCTGTCGCGCGCAACGGCCTTGCAACGGGCATGGCAGAATGCACGCCAGATGCGCACCGCACCAGAAGTCGATCCTGCAAGAAAGCTTCAGCGATTAGCCCAGGATGCGTCAGATCCGGAAACCAAGACCGAACTTGAGAATCTTCAACAGGCATTTTCGAAAGAGCTTGCTCTTCGTAATGAGATTGAAGCACGAGTGGCCAAAAACCTTGTCATGAGCGCCGCCGTTTTACGCAGCCGCATGCAACAATCGGCGAGATTGAACGATCAGTTCCACAAGGCACTCGGGATTGCATCCACTCTGAGCACGCAATCTGTGGCCGATGGGCCCTCTCGTTCAGAGATGCTGCAGAAACTCCAAACCAGCATAACGACCGGGAAAGCGGAAATCGTCGAATATGGCGCCGTTTTTGTCGATCTCGTCAATCAGCTCGCAGCCGACTTCCCGCGAGCAGTCCGACAGTTACAAGCCGAAGAACTCGACAGCGAATTGGTTCGGAGTGGCAGAAGCAATTTACGGTCGCATGTCGCATCCGTTGTTTCTGCCGCTAATGAAGTCAATGACAATCGTGTCACAGAATCACGCGCCATCATCGTCAAGGCGATCGATGGCCCGCGCCCATGGCTCGATTGAGATTGTATGTGTGCAAAAGATTCACCAAGGAGAGAAAAATGAAAAACACAAGAATGACGTTTTTTCGCATTGCTACAGTTTCCACCGCTGCCCTCATCTTCGTGACGGGTTGCGCATCGACTGGAGCGGGCCCCAACGGTCGTCCGACCGAAGACCAGGTGCGCGGTGAACGCATTGCCCAAGGCGCGGGCATGGGCTGCGCTGGTGGCGCGGTTGCCGGTGCCTTGATCGGCCTGGCTCTTGGCGGTCGAAACTCTGGGCAAAGCGCTCTGATCGGAGCAGCTGCAGGCTGCGCTACGGGCGCTGTAGCTGGCGCTGTCTATGGCGATTATGTCGATGCCCGTTCTCGCCAATATGCAAATGCACAAGATCGCTATCGCGCCCTTGTCAACGGCGCGGAAAGCGATTTGCGCAAGTACCGTGCTTACAATGCAAAGACGCAGCAGGAAGTGGCCCAGTTGCGCTCGCAAGTCGCCGCTCTGGCGGCCGGCGTTCGCTCCGCGCAAGTCTCCGAGGCAGCCTATCAGCAGCAAGTCGCAGAGGCACGGAGCAAGCTTGCCGAAATGCGCCAGCGCGCCCAGCAACTCGACAAAGCCATCGCCGAAGTTGGCGAGGACGTCAACGGTATGCGCAGCTCGGTGGCTTCCACCGCTGAACTGCAGGCGAAGCGCGCTGGCCTCATCGATGAACGCCAGAAGCTTGTTGCCTTGATCAATGGCCTGAACAGCGTTGCGGGAGGTGCAAGCTCATGATGAGACCCACTGCTCTTTTCTCAATCGGGATGCTCGCATTGCTCACTGCCCCGCTTGGCGGTTGCGCGACATCCTGCACCGGAGATCCGCGCACCGACAGTCTGGGTTGTGCCAGCGCCAATCTGTCGAGCGGTCGATATGACCGCGATACGGCGCGGCTGGCCATGCGGGCTGAACACCAGCAGATGCGGGCGGCTGATGCACGGCGCGCCTCTTACTCGCTTGAACGCGAGCGAGGCTCGCTTCAGGCAGAAGCATCGCGTTTGCGGGGCTCTCTGGCCGCTGCCGACCAAGCGGTTGCTGAAGCCCGCCGCGCACTCGTGCGTGCCGAGGCCAGCGGTCGTGGAGCCAGCGCCGATGTTGCGGAGCTGACGGCCCGCCTCGCATCGGTGCAAGGACGGCGCAGCCAAGCCCAACAGAACGGGATGGAAAGCGACGTCATCGCGCTCGAGCAGGAAGTCGCAAGGCTGAGACAGATTGCGATCACCCTGATGGGCCGCTGACCGATCCCCGCTCAAGGAAAACGCCCCGGAATGTTTCCGGGGCGTTTTTCGTCCATACGTCGACAAGAGAGACTTGCAATCGCGCATTTTTAAAATGATGTTCAACGTTGAAATGGCATAGAAGCCATTCGGGCTCTACGCGCCGGGGAGATGATGATGACGGTTGGCAAGAAAAACCCTTGGGATTATATGGGCCCGGCCGAGACCGCCATCCTCGGCGATATTGTGCTCGATCCAAAAGAGCAGGCCAGATGGGGCCGCGCCATGCTCTTTGGCACGCTTCCCTATATGTGGCGCGAAAAGGCCGGCGTCATTCGGGAGATGATCTATGACAAGCTCGCTCTCAAACCCGGCGACAAAGTTCTGATCATTGGCGAATGTGTCGAGGTCTGCGGTTTTCCATCCGACATGCAGGAGCGCATGAACGGGCAAGGTGAAATCGATGTGATCGACATTACCGCAAAAGCGCGCGGCGCTTATATGGAAGGGATTGTCGGACGCGGTGGGCAGCTGGCGACCTGGAAATGGACCTATACAGAGAGCGTCCCCGACGAACATTACGACGCCATTGCAGTCCTGCAGGCGGTTCAGCATACGGACGATTGGTTCGAGACCGCGCGCGAGCTTACCCGCATTCTCAAGCCCGGCCGATCCATTGTGCTTGCCGAGATCATGCTCGGGCCAAATATTCTGGCCTCAGCCAGTATCGATATTCATATCGAGGCCTGGGTAGAGAAAATCTTTGCACGCATGGGCTGGGATATCGAAAAGTTTCCCTATTACAGCCCGGAACAGCTGCTGGAAGCTTTCTCGGGAATAGTTGAAAAACCCGGAACCTTTCTTTGGAAAGGGATTGAAGTTTTCTGGGGTCGCAAGCCGGGCTAGTATTTTGCTTGTGCTGCGACTTTGCGAGTTTCAGAAGCATTGCTCCGATTTGCAGGTGCAAGCTGCAAATGAAGGGTGCTGTATTCTGCGCGATGAAACATCTTTATAGGCAAGATGATTGCAGATATTGGCCTCGACGGCTAATCAGTGACGGATATGCAAGATGAGCCAGGCTTTACCTTCCATCCTCATTCTCCTTCCCTGGGAAGAAAAAATTCGTTTTGGTTTTGAAAAACTGATCCTCGCGCGCTTTCCCGACCTCCCAGTGACAACCGTCGCCAGCGTGAAGGAAGCGGCCGAGAGAATTTCAGATGCCGATATCTTCATGGCTTTCGGCGTGGCTGTGAAAGAAGATATTTTTGTGAATGCAAGAAAGCTGCGCTGGGTTCATGCCTTTGGTACCGGCGTTGACGGGATTATCGATCGTGAGGGACTGCAAAAACACGTCATCGTCACATCCACGCGCGGCATTCACGGCGCGCCTCTCTCGGAAATAGCAATTCTTCACATGCTCGCGCTGGCACGCGATTATCCCCGCTCGATTCGCGCGCATGACAAGCATCAATGGGATCGCTTTCGTGCCAGCCTCCTGCACGGAAAACGCGCGGGCATTCTGGGTGTCGGCCTCATTGCCGAGGCTCTTGCGCCTCGCCTTCATGCACTTGGCATGCATGTGGTGGGCATCTCGCGCACTGCGCGCGATCTGCCTGGATTTTCGTCTTGGGTGCCGCGCGATGACCTCAAAACATCGGTGGCGGATCTGGATTTTCTTATCTTGCTCGCGCCCTATGACGAGACAACGCATCACATGATCAATGCCGATATGATCGGCGCGATGAAGCGGGGAGCTTATATCGTCAATATTGCACGCGGCGGCATCATCGATGAGAAAGCATTGATGGCGGCCCTTCATTCAGGCCATCTCGGCGGAGCAGCTCTCGATACGGTTCACAAAGAGCCTTTACCTGCAGATGATCTCCTTTGGGATGCACCAAATCTCATCATCACGCCTCATTTGGGCGGATTTTACGATACCTATCCAGAAGATTGTATCGATCAGATCTATACAAACATATCCGCATTTCTTTCCGGACGAATGGAGGAGATGATCAATTTAGAGGCGAGGCCCTGAGCGTTTTTCTCGGTCTAAATTTTATGCTTTTGATAAGCAATCGATCATTGGGAACCGATCTATACACAAGTCAAAGCGTCAGCTTCGCTTTTCGGTTGAATAAAGCCGCGCCTAAATGTGGCGAATAATGGAACCTCGAAGCGCCCAAGACATAATAAGGAGAGAGCGGCAATTTCCTGAAAAGTTCAACAATGGTCGAGAATAAAGCCTCCAATGCAAATCGACGCAAGCAGGAAATTGGGCTGGTTCGCTTCGGTGAACTCGCGCTGAAGTCAGACAATCTCGATGAAATCTTGACCGAAGCCTGTCGTATTGCGCGCGAAGTTTTGGCAACAGATCTGGCCAAGGTTGTTGAACTTCAGGAAGACCAGAAGACACTCATCGTTCGCGCCGGCGTGGGCTGGAAGCCCAATATAATCGGGGTCGCCACAATCATGGCTGACGAATATACTTCGGAAGGTCACTGCCTGCGCACGGGCGAGCCCATGATCTCTCCGAATATTCTTGAAGAAAAGCGCTTCAAATATCCACCTTTTTTGATTGAACATGACGTCAAGGCTGTCGCAAATGTCATCATTATCGGCGGGCACAATCGCCCACCATTCGGCGTGCTCCAAGTAGACAGCCGCGTTCCACGAGATTTTACAGAATCCGATACTCTGTTTTTAAGAAGCTATGCAAATCTTATTTCAGCAGCTGTCGATCGCATTCGTGTCGCGCAAGACATGCGCGAACATGAATCCAAACTACGCCTGGAACTTCTGGAAACAGTCGCTGCGCGAACCCATGAATTAACGCAAGCCAATGAAAAGCTGAAGGCTGAAGCGATTGACCGATCCAAAGTGGAGGAAGCGCTGCGTCAATCGATGAAAATGGAAGCTGTCGGGCAATTGACCGGCGGATTGGCGCATGACTTCAACAATCTTCTAGCCATTATTTCCGGCAGCCTTCAGCTGATGAGCAAACGCATCGGCCAAGGACGGACATCGGAAGTCACTCAATATCTTGAGGCAGCAACCGCATCCGTAGATCGCGCCGCTGCTTTAACCCATCGCTTGCTGGCATTTTCGCGCCGGCAAACGCTTGAGCCAAAGCCTACGGCCGTCAATGAGCTGATCGAGGGAATGCGAGAAATTTTCGTCCACACATTGGGACCCGGCATAAAAATAGAAACCAATTTGGCGCCCGATCTTTGGCCAACTTTGTGCGATTCCAACCAGCTTGAAAATGCAATTCTGAATCTGATTATCAATGCTCGCGATGCAATGCCGGAGTCCGGTGTCATCCATATCGAAACCTGCAATAGCATAATCACGGATTGGCGCTCGCCTCACGCCGACAATCTTTACGGTCGTATTCCAAACGGCGAGTACATGGCGCTTTTTGTGAAGGATACAGGACAAGGAATGTCAGCATCCGTGATGGAACGGGCTTTCGATCCGTTCTTTACAACAAAACCGATAGGGCAAGGCACGGGACTTGGCCTGTCCATGATTTATGGCTTTGTCCAGCAATCGGGCGGGCACGTCTTGCTCAACAGCAAGCAAGGCCATGGGACAACAGTGGCCATATATCTCCCGCGCTTTCTGGGAGATGAGGGCGCTGCGCAGGAGACCGAAGCGGTAGCACAAGCCATTCAAGCAGAACCGGGCATTGTTATTCTGCTGGTGGAAGACGAACCCGCAGTTCGCCAGGTTATGGCCGACATCCTCATTGAAAACGGATATCAAATCATTGAAGCGGAGAATGGCAGTTCAGCCATGCAACACATTCAGTCTTCGGCCCGGATCGACCTGCTTGTCTCCGACGTCGGCCTGCCCGGAGGAATGAACGGGAGGCAATTGGCAGATGCCGCACGACAGCATCGCCCCTCGCTGAAAGTTCTCTTTGTGACCGGCTATGCAGAACAGGCCATGGTCAGAACGGAACTGAAAGAGATTGATATGGAAGTGATCAGCAAGCCATTCAACATTGAAGCTTTCGCCTCGAAGGTTCACAAGATGCTGACTAAAAATCAAAACGGGGTCAAAATTGATCGTCCCAATTAATCAGTGCCGACCCCGCTCCTCATCATTCAAAGTCGAATATTCGCCACCTTTGACAAGGTGCCATATTTTTCGATGCCCTCTTTCAGGACAGCCGCAAAATCTGCCGAACTATTGGCGATCACTTCAAATCCCATCTCCGTCAGTCTTTTCTGAATGGCGGGCATCTGCATCGCTTTGATGGCAGATTGGTGAAGCTGCTCGATGATCGCAGATGGCGTTTTCGCCGGCGCAACCAAGGCTGCGTAAGTGGTGAAATCGTAGCCCGCAACTCCCTGCTCAGAGATGGTCGGCTGATTTGGAAACACGGCCGAGCGCGCGGCTGAGGTAATGCCAAGCAGCTTCAGCTTGCCTGTATTGATCAATTCATTGGGCGCCGGAAGGCCTGTAATCATCAGCGGAACATGTCCGCCGACCACATCGTTGAAGGCTTGCGCAACGCCACGGTAAGGAACGTGGTTGAGCTTGATCCCCGTGGCATGCATCAGCAATTCCATGGAGACATGCTGCGGGCTGCCAAGCCCGCCCGATCCATAGTCGACTGCACCCGGCTTTGCCTTCGCCATGGCAATCAGCTCTTGGACATTATTGGCAGGGAAGGAAGGATGCGCGATCAGAGCGAAATTGATCCGCACGACTTGCGTGATCGGCGCGAAATCTGCGACCGGATCATAGCCAACATCGTCCTTCATCGTGGGCAGCATGGTCATGATGCTGTCATTCACGCCAAGAATTGTGTAGCCATCGGGTACAGCCCGTGCGCCCGTGCGCATACCGATCATGCCTGATGCGCCTGGCTGGTTTTCAACGACAAAAGATTGCCGAAGATCGCGCCCCATCTCTTCCAAAACCATGCGAAGGGCGACATCGGTCGCTCCCGAAGCAGCAAGCGGGACGATCACGCGGATGAGCCGGGCAGGAAAGGCTTGGGCCAGCAGATCCGAGCGCGTGGCTGCAAGAGCGCCCATCGCCAATGTGGCGCGAAGGGCGTTACGACGAGAAAAGGTCATCATATTGCTTCATCCATCCCATCAGGGGCGTCATCACAGACGTTATTTTGCCGTGATGGACGATCCGGGGACAAGGATCAAGAGTGAGACCAGCCTATTACGCGTTCACTTATTGGTGCCCGGCAAGAAAACGACCCTTCAAACAAGCCCAAGGGGGGCTTGCCTAAGAGCGGAAAGGATCATTGGCCCGCATTTTCATCGAAGCCCTTTCGCGGGGGATGTACGGGAGACTGGCGCTTGCGAGAGCCCTCAAACGCCGCCTCCAAAGAAGCGGGCCAGCTTGTCAGGACGGCAAAAACAAGGCACATTTTTCGTCAAAAGAACCATCGGCCGCAGGAAAGTCGGTTGAGGCTAAATTGGGAGGAGAGCATGCGTCGCGCATGGATGGCACTCGGCATTGCCTTGGCTTGCGGCTTGTCCGTCACCTCGGCGCAGGCGCAGGATTTCTACAAGGGCAAAACCATCACTGTGGTGGTGGGCAATACGCCCGGCGGCGGTTTCGATTCAAATGGGCGCCTGCTGGCCCGCCATATCGGCCGTTTCATCCCCGGCACGCCTGACGTGATCGTCAGCAATATGCCGGGCGCCTCCAGCCAGCGTGCGGTTCAATATCTCGATCTCAATGCCGCTCGCGACGGCACTGTGATGACGATTTTCAATTTCGGCCTGATTGGCGAGTCGAAACTCATGCCCGACAAGGTGCGGGTCGATTTCACCAAATATAATTGGGTCGGCAGTATCGGAATGGATATTTCTGTCTGCTACATGTTTCACGCCAAGGGCATCAAAACGCTGGCTGAAGCACAGAAAGCACCGCTCATCATCATGGGCCTGACGAATGTCGGCACGGCAAATGACGTGACGCAGCGGATCATGAGCAAGCTCTTCAATGTCAAATTGAAGCAAGTCGCCGGTTATCCCGGCAGCGCGGAATTGCGGCTTGCTACTGAGCGCGGCGAGCTCGATGGCGATTGCGGTTCATGGGGGGCGGTGCCGCAAGAATGGATCGAGGGCAAGAAAATCTTCCCGATCCTTCGGACGGCCGCGATCCAGCCTCCGGACCTGCCCAATGACGTGCCCTATGCTGTCGATATTGCGCCGACGCCAGAAGCAGCCGAGATCATCAAATTTCTGGTCGCCTCCGTCGAGCTCGGCAGACCATTCATCATGTCGGCGGCCGTGCCAGAAGAGCGGATGAAAATCATCCGCACAGCATTCGACCAAATGGTCAAAGATCCGCAATTCATTTCGGAAGCCACAAAGCAGCGCCTGCCGGTCACACCAAGGTCGGCAGCAGAGGCGGAAGAGGTGGTGCGCAGGATTTACGCGGCGTCCCCCGCCACCATCGAGGCTGCACGGCGTCTCGTGGTTGAATGAATCATCGGACTCACGCCCAGCAACGATGCCAGCCCCAGAAGAAAAGATAGAGCGTATGGAAACTCGCGATCCGAAACTCGTCATCCCTGCGCTCAAATCCTTTTACAATCTCTCGGTTCCATTCTCATGGGTGCTGATACGATGCGGCGCGGGCCTGCTTCTCGCCTTGCATGGCTGGGGCAAAATTGGCCGAACACGCAGCCCCAATGAGCTGATGCAAAGATTGCCCGAACTGGCATCGATTGGCGCAGAGATTACCTTCATGCTGATGGTGATCGAGTTTGTTGGCGGCATCTGCATTGCGCTCGGCCTGTTCACGCGATTCTTTGCCGCGGCAGCGGCGATCGAAATGGCCGTGCTGACCTTCTATATTTACTGGGCGAACGGTTACAGCTGGACGGCGCGCGGCTATGAATTCACATTGCTCTGGGGTGTCGTGCTCTTCGCCATAGCCTTGCGCGGCGGGGGCCCGCTCTCGCTCGACCGCAAAATCGGTCGCGAGCTTTGATTGCACTCTCGAAATTTCGGGAAATATTGATCTGGCCGGCTTCATCAGAAAGCAACGGAGATCATCCAAAACGGGATTGCGCGCCCCTCATCAATTGTTCAGATTGAGCATCATGACGCTGGCGTTTGGCGGATCGGGGCTGGGAAGCTACGTCTACGAAATCATGGAACGGACCCATTGAAAACTGACCCGACGAATCCGGCTACGGCACAAGCAGCATCAACCTACCCGAAGCCTTTGGCCGTGCTCGAATTGCTGAAACCAATCACCTGGTTTCCGCCCATGTGGGCCTTTGCCTGCGGCGTTATATCCTCCGGGGCGCCTTTGTTGGCGAATTGGTATATTATTCTGGCAGGCATGATCCTCGCCGGCCCTCTGGTCTGCGCCATGAGCCAGGCGATCAACGATTGGCACGACCGTCATGTCGATGCGATCAATGAACCCGACAGACCTATTCCCTCCGGCCGCATACCCGGAAAATGGGGGCTTTATATTGCGGGCATCTGGACGGTGCTGTCATTGCTCGTCGCCGCAACGCTCGGCCTCTGGGTCATGCTGGCAACCATTGCAGGTCTCATCCTCGCCTGGGCCTATAGCGCGCCGCCCTTTCGCCTGAAGCGTAATGGCTGGCTGGGAAATGCCGCATGCGGTTTTTCTTATGAAAGCCTGTCCTGGATCACCGGGGCTGCCGCCATGCTCGGCGGATCTCTTCCGCCCCTGCAAGTGCTGATTTTGGCAGCCCTCTATGGTGCGGGCGCCCACGGCATTATGACGCTGAACGATTTCAAGGCGATCAAGGGCGATCGCGAAATGGGGATCAATTCACTGCCTGTCCTGCTGGGCGCAGAGCGCGCAGCACTTGTTGCAAGCGCCATTATGGCAGTGCCCCAAGTGATCGTGATTGGGCTCCTGGCAGATTGGGGGCAATATTTGGAGGCAGGCATTGTTACCCTGCTGCTTATTGGGCAATTGCTCATGATGAGACGATTGCTGCGCGACCCGATCAAGGATGCCTATTGGTATAGCGGCTTTGGCGTGCCGCTTTACGTGCTCGGCATGATGGCAAGCGCTGTTGCCCTGCGGATGTTTGCCGGATCGTAAAGCCACCCATCTTTTGTTCTGGAGGCAATGTGCCCGCATTTCATTCGCGTCTTCTGGCAGCAATGGCAGGATTGCTGTTTTGCGCAGCGGGCGTCTGGAATCTTGAGCACGCACGCTCTGGCGTCACGCTCGCACCTTTTGCTGTGGGCTCAACACCGGCAACAATCTATCAGCTTGCGGGCGCGCCCAAGGCGCCAGCTGTCATCATCGCCCACGGCTTTGCCGGGTCGCGCCAGCTCATGGAGGCCTATGCGCTGACGCTGGCACAGGCTGGATATGTTGCTGTCTCGTTTGATTTTGAGGGACACGGCCGCAACCCCACGCCGATGACAGGCGATGTGACGCATGTTGACGGCACGACACAAATTCTGAGGCGCGAAGTTGCACGCGTCATTGACGCTGCACTGGCCTTGCCGTCCGTCGATGGCCGCGTCGCTGTCCTCGGCCATTCTATGGCGTCGGACATTATCGTGCGCGAAGCGGTCGAAAACCAGCGTGTGGCAGCGACCGTGACCATCTCAATGTTCTCCGAAGCTGTGACAAAATCAGAACCCCGCAATCTGTTGATGATCTCTGGAGAATGGGAATCCTTCCTGCGCGAAAATGCAGTGCGCATGGCGCAGCTTACCAATCCATCTGCAAAAGAAGGCGAAACTGTCGGCGATCCATCCACGACCAGCCGTCGGCGCACCTTTGTGGCTCCCCATGTCGAGCATGTCGGTGTGCTCTATTCGCCGCAAGCCATGCGCGAGGCGCGTGATTGGCTGGATGAGGTTTTTGGTCGCTCAAGCAAGTCGCAGATCGCCGCAAGCGGGGGATGGATTGCAATCCTGTTGGCCGGAATTCTTCTTCTGGCTTGGCCGATGGCTGCGCTATTGCCGCGCATGGATGGGCCAGCAACAATCCGGCCGCGTCGCATATTTCTTCTCGCCAGCCTTGTGCCGGCCATACTCACGCCGCCACTTCTGACTCTTGTCGATACGCGTTTCCTGCCAATCCTGGTTGCAGATTATCTGGCAGTCCATCTGTTTGTGTTTGGAATGATCTCGCTCGGCATACTGACCTGGAACGGAGTCAAGTTGAAACCGGTCGCATGGATATCAGCTGCAGCCTTCGCCGCTTATGGCATTTTCGTTTTCGGTTTTGCGCTGGATCGTTATGTGGCCTCTTTCATGCCGAATGCCGCGCGCATGCAGGTAATAGCCGTGATCGCGGTTGGGGCCCTACCCTATATGATCGCCGATGCCCTGACAGCCGATGGCGGAAGAGCGCCCTATTGGCGCATCTTTCTGTCACGGGGCGCCTTTCTGGCGTCACTGGGAGCAGCTGTCCTGTTTGACTTCGAGCGGCTCTTCTTTTTGCTGATCATCATCCCGGTCGTGCTGCTGTTCTTTGTTATTTTCGGAACGATGGGCGGCTTCGTGGCAAGGCGTACAATGTCGCCAATTGCTGCAGGTATCGGACTTGGTCTGATATTGGCTTGGTCTCTGGGCGTCAGCTTCCCGATGTTTTCGCCGGGATAATTACAGCTGGAGAATCTTAAAGCAAAAACGCCCCGGAGTTTTCACTCTCGGGGCGTTTTGTCACGCGCTTCAGCTGCGCTTATGCCTGTTTTCCGGCTTTGGCAGACCAAGGTGCTCGCGCAAAGTGGTCCCCTGATATTCTTTTCGAAACAGGCCGCGCCTCTGCAATTCCGGAATGACGAGGTCGATGAAATCATCGAAGGCTTCGGGGAAATGCGCGGGCAGCAGGACGAACCCGTCCATGGCGCCGGCCTCAAACCATTCTTGCATCAGATCGGCGACTGTTGTGGGGCTGCCGCAAGCCAGAAGATAGCCGCGCGCAATCGCGATCTCATTGTAAATGTCGCGAAGTTTGTAGCCCAATCGTTTCGCCTTGGCGGAAGCAACCGTGCTGTAGCCTTGCTTGAGATTGGACACCGGCAAATCCGGAACGGGCCCGTCGAGCGGATATTGGGACATGTCATGGCCGAAACGGCGAGACATGGTCCGCATGGCGCTTGTGGAATCCACATAGGTCATGAGCTGCGCCAGTTTGGCTTGCGCCTCTTCATCCGTTCGACCGACGATCGGAACCATGCCAGGCAGAATGTTGCAATGTTCGGGGCGACGGCCAGCAGCGACGGCATGCTTCTTGATATTGGCGTAATATTCGCACGCCACATCCAGTTCGAGCTGAACGGTGAAGACAACTTCAGCAATTCGCCCTGCGAGCGCCTGACCGCTCTCCGAGGAGCCTGCCTGCACGATGACGGGCCGACCTTGCGGTGTGCGGGTCATATTGAGCGGACCCTTCACTGAATAGAATTTTCCCTTGTGGTCGAGCGGGTGCACCTTGCTGAGGTCGTAATATTCTCCGGTTTCCTTGTTGACGACGCGGGCGCCGTCTTCCCAAGAATCCCACAAGCCTTGGACGACCTCGACGAATTCGGCAGCGATCTCGTAGCGCTGACCATGCTCGACCATCTCACGACCGAAATTCTCTGCCGCCTCGGGCAATGTCGAGGTGACGACATTCCAGCCGGCGCGGCCACCACTCAGATGATCGAGCGATGCGAATTGCCGCGCGATATTATAGGGCTCGCTATAGGTGGTGGAGGCGGTGCCGATGAGCCCGACATGCGTGGTGACGGTGGAGAGTGCCGAGAGAAGCGTCGTCGGCTCGAAACGCGTGACCTGGCCGGGATGACCTTCTGGCAGAAAGGCAAGACTGTCGCCGACGAAAAGAAAATCGAGCTTGCCCCTTTCGCAGGAGGCCGCAATCTTTTTGAAGTTCTCGAGATTTTCGCCGCTTGTCGTGGCGCCCGGAAAACGCCAGCCGGCAATATGGTTGCCGGTTCCAACCGCATATACGCCAAGATGCATCTGCCGCTGACTCATGTGCCTACCCTTTTTCTTGATATTTATTTGGCCTCTGTGAGCGCGATCGCGCGATCGATAACGGATCGGTCGAATGTCGCGATCCGGGCGACGACTTGCTGCATCATCTCGCCGGATACGGGATCGACCTCAATCTGAATTTTTTCCGCATCGGCCAAGAAGGCCGGATCCTTCACGGTGGCATCAAAGGCGCGACGAAGGATGGCGATACGCTCCTTCGGGACATCAGGCGGCGCAATCAAAGGCCAAGCGCCGATTTGTGGCGAGAACAGCAATTCCAGTGCTTTCTTGTCGAGATCGGTCTTTGCAAAATCCATGATCAAAGGAACGTCCGGCAGGTCCGATGCTTTTTGCAGCGCCATTTGAATCAGGACATTGATCTTCTTCTCATCGAGCCAGACTTTTGAGCGGCTCTTGAGGCTTCCCCATGACCAACCAAAACGCGCATCGACTTCGCCTCGCTCCATCGCCATGGTCACATCATTGCCGCCAGGATAACCGGTGACGACTTTGATTTTCGCGCCTGTCAGATTGCGAACAAGAGTCGGAAAACGACCCGTATCATCGATAATGCCGGTCGCGCCCACTGTGATTTGTTGTGTTTGCAACTCATCCAGCGATTTGACGCCGCGCGTGTGCCACACGACACCGACCGACACTTCCTTGCTGGTGCTGCCGATCGGCGAGAAGCGGGTCGGATCGTATTTTGCCATCTGCGGGTTGAAAGCGGGCTCAATGGCGTAACTGCGCGCCAGCATGCCCAGCGCCGTGCCGTCTCGCGGCGAAACGCTGTAGAGATTCAGAATGGCCTTGATTCCGCCCGCACCGGGAAGGTTCTGCGGTAGAAAATTCGGATTGCCGGCAATGTGACGGCCCATATGGCGCGCCAACAATCTCGCCGTCGCGTCATAAGTACCGCCGGAGGCATATCCGATCAGAATCGTGACATTCTTTCCGGCGAAAAAATCCGCATCGCTAGAGCGCGCGCCAGTCGTGCTTGCGGCCAAAGCGCCAATGCATAATGAGAGGGCCAAAACTTTCTTCATGCAGATTACCCTTCTTGCGCGTCGCGTCGCTTGACTGCTCCTGAACGGCAAAAGATCAAGACCAGCCAGTCAGCGTCCGCGGAATGTTCAGGCACAGAGTGCTCCGTTCAGGAGCCGCAGGCTTTACGGTTCTGAGCAAGTCTCAATCGGGCGAAAAGAACTTGCCTTGAGCATAGACACGCTTTTTCGCTGTCTCGCCGTTCTTGGCATCTGTGCCGACCTTCACAGACCCATCGCCAAACTTCGTTTGCTGCACAACATCCTTGGGCGTGCCGAATGGCGTCAGATGATCCAGCCCCTTGACGGTGCGCTCACCGCCACCCACACGCAACAAGACCAAGTTTTCCGCTTCATCTGCTTCAAACTTATATTGTACGTTTTTGGGGATCATGACGCCTTCATGCGTGGAGACGACCTTTGAGGCTCCGTCTGCGAAAGTGAAGGTCGCCTTGCCCTGAAGCACGATGAAAGCATGATCTTCGCCGCCATGGGCATGAAGAGCATTCTCGCCGCCGCTGGCATAGACCTTCACGGCTGCCCAAAGATTCTCGGCCGTCGCCAAAGGATCATAGCTCGTGCCCTGCTCAAGCAAAGGCAGATTGCGCATTGAGAAAACAGCTGCATGATCGATTGCGGCCACCGGACGCCGCTCTACGAGCTTATCACCGTCCATGGGTCACCTCCCCCAGTTCTTGATTTTGATTAATCCTGCCGGTGCGCCTCAAGCCTGTCAATCCATCTTCCCTCAAGGCGGTCGATCCGGCCTGCGATTCCAGCCCATGCTGAGTGCCTATGCCGGGGTTAGAAACGCAAAAAGCTGGCCTTGAAGGGGGAGGATGGGCATCGAAGCCAAGCGAATGCATGGAAAGCAAAGAAACAAGAACCTTCTTTGCCGAGCCAAGGCTCGAGGACCAGGCTCTTGATTTCCTGGTTGCAGCTAAAGGATGACGATGGCAGCGATGCGGGTCACAGAGGTGAAAATAGACCACACCAAACACATAGGCATGGATGCGCTGTCGCTCTGAAAAATATCTGGCGCAGATGGCTTGGCTGATGCCGCTTATAAACTGGGTAAGGCAACAACACTCAGTACGACAACCGCAAGCGAAAGGTTCATTTTTATAAACCTACGCGTTGTGGGCACAAGGCTTTAAACTGCCCCAAATAAACATCATAACCTGATGCACTGGATCCATCCAAAGCTGCACCGTCCTTCAGGATGAGATATTTTGGGCCATCATCGTTTTTCTTTGCTCGCCTCTCACCTGCAAATTTAAGACTGTCTCCCCAGAGCGAGGTAAAGACGCCCGTTTTGCAATTGCCAACCAATTTGTCGCTCAAGAGGGTCTCTTCAAGCGTCTTCCGGACGCATTTTTCGGAGCGATCCCTTAAATAATCAATGCAGAATTTTCGTGCATCTTCGCGCCTGTGTTCGACATAAATGGCGGCCCGTTCAGTGCCAATATTTGCGACGCGAACCACCGAGACTTGCATCCCGGCCCGTGAGCCATAAAAAATTTTTCCCGATGCATGAGCATGAGAGCCGGAAAAGATAAAAGCGAGGATGGCAAGGCTCATCCAAAAAAACAATCTGCTCACGAGGATCCATGCTCCTGACATTGCTCCATTTAGGAGGTTCTGGCAGGCAAAATCAATTCTCTTGGTGAACCCCGGCGTGAGAGAGCTCTGTGCGCCTGATGCGTCTCAACCTGCCCCGGCCCTGATCACGAAAAGGTTCTCCAAATCAGGCGCATCCCGCCTTTTTCAAAAGCTGACCGCGCTATAGGCTCCGGTCATGGGCCCAGAGAGGCCCATGGATATATCGGGGGAGGCTATGAATTTTTTTGCGAAGCCGGCGATCATCCTGTCGGCCATATTGTGCACATCCGGCGCTCTCGCCGATCCAGTGGCCGATTTTTATCGTGACAAGCGGATCAATCTGATCGTGTCATTCGGCACGGGGGGTACATATGGTCTGTACGGCCGATTGATTGCCGATTACATCCCGCGTCATCTGCCGGGCAATCCGAAAATCGTCGTCCAGCACATGCCCGGAGCCGGCGGCATTGTCGCGACGAACCACATGTTCAATATTGCGCCCAAAGATGGCACCACGGTCGGCATGCTGTTCAAGGACATTGCGCTGGCACAAGTCGTACAGCCTGACAGCGTTCGATATGACGCGCGCAAGTTCAATTGGATCGGCAGCGTCAATCAATATTACGCAGTGGTGATGACATGGGCTGCCTCAGGCGCCGATTCGCTCGACGCGGCGCGCCAGCGCGAAGTCATTATGGCATCGAGCGGGCCGGGCCATCACGGCACGGTGCTCTCGCAGGCGATGAATGATTTGCTCGGCACAAAATTCCGCTCCATCACTGGCTATGACGGCGCAGGCGCCATGCATCTGGCCATGGAGCGCGGAGAAGTGCAGGCGCGCATCGGCTCCTGGGAGAGTATCAAGACAGGCCAGGCCGACTGGATCCGCGACAAGAAGATTCACCTGATCGCGCAAGCAGGCATTGCAAAGGCGCCTGACCTGCAACAGCTTCCGCTCGTCCTCGATCTCGTCAAGGATCCCGCTGATCGCAGCATGATCGAACTGATCGATTCAGGATCGATCGTCGGCTGGTCGCTCACCTTGCCGCCGGAAGTCCCGAGCGAGCGCGTGGATGCGTGGCGTCGAGCCTTCGAAGCGCTGATGAAGGATCGCGAATTTCTTGATGCTGCGAAAAAGATCAATGCCGACGTCGATCCCAAGAGCGGCAAGGAGATCAGCGACGTCATCGAGAGAGTTCTCGCCAGCAGCCCGCAAGTTTTTGATCGCGTCCGCAAGATTGCGGCAAGCGCAAAATAGCATCATGCCGCGAGCAACAAAAAGCCGCCCGAAAGGGCGGCTTTTCTATTTGTTCTTTTCGTTCGCAAAGACGGGTCCTCTTCGGAGGCGCTGCCGAAGTTTACGACGGGAAATTGGTGGAGCGCACTCGCTGGTTTGCGTGTGAGATGCGATCATACAACACCCGCAACATCTATGTTTCACCCCATGAAAAGTTGAATTTGTGCGCCCGGCAGTCCATTCTGTGACGCATGCCATATCATCCTGTCTCAGCGTTTGGGGATCTTTGTGACCAGAGCGTTTCTTACGACATTAGCGACAGCTTTCTTCATTGGGCACGCCTGTGCAGCAGATCTGCATTCGCCGGCAACAGCGACCAATAAAAGTATTGCTCCACAAACATCCTGGACCGGTCTCTATGCTGGCCTGTCGCTGGGATGGGCGAAGAATGCCATTCAAGGCTCGACACTGAAAGCAGACGGTACAGTGGGGTTCAGCGCCTCTGAGGAAGCCGCCAACGAAGCGATCCGCGGAGCGATGGGTGGTTTGTATTTGGGGGCACACAAGCAAATTGCTTCCAATTTTGTCTTGGGTGTCGAAGGTGACTTTTCAGTTCTTGGTGGTCGTGAAAGCCATGTTGCAAGGGTGATCGCTGCGAATACGTGGCAGGGGGAGAAGCAAGCTGAGCTTTCCTACCGCGCCCCTTGGTTGGCAACAGGGCGCTTGAAGGCGGGTGTCCTCGTGTTGGACCACGTCATGGTCTATGCAACAGGCGGATTGGCCTTCAGCGCAGAGCATGAAAAGCGTGTTCAATATGTGGGTAATCAGGCAACCAGCTTGAGCGAAGTGGCTTTCACAGAGGCAGACCGAAAAACGCGTTTCGGCTGGGCTTTGGGCGGCGGCGTGGAATGGCGGCTGACACAAAACTGGTCCGTTCGCGCTGAATATTTACATGCTGACTTCGCAAGGCAAACGTTTCAGTTCCCGAACGCTCGGGGTGGGGTTGTACCGACTGCTGGCTACCTCTCTGTTCAAGGCAGACTTGCCGACAATCGCAGTCGTATCGATTTGGGCAGGATTGGAATGAGCTAGCATTTCTGAGGTTTTACCCCCCGAAATAGCAACGATCATTCGATTTCGCTTATCGCAGATCAGGGCACCAGCAATCCGCTCGGTGTCAAAATGAGTATCGGCTGACGGGCGGCGAGACCCGGCAATCTTCTAGATCCGTGTCTCGTTGCATGTTTTGGTTTCAGTGAGCAAAAACAGCATCTGGCTGGGCATTCGAAAGGGTTTCTCATGGCAATCGATATTGTCGATTACGAGATCAAGGGCGCTGAGATGCAGTTCGTCGAGGTCGAGCTCGACCCCGGTGAGGCAGCCGTCGGAGAGGCCGGCAGCTTGATGTTCATGGAGAATGGAATCGAGATGGACACGGTCTTTGGCGATGGGTCCGGCCCTTCGCAGTCCGGTGGCATGTTCGACAAGTTGGTAGGTGCAGGCAAGCGGCTGATCTCGGGCGAATCCCTGTTCACCACGGTCTATCAGAACAAGGACAGACAAAAGCGCCGGGTGGCCTTTGCGGCCCCCTATCCGGGCAAAATTCTGGCCATGGATCTGTTCGCTCTCGGCGGCACGCTCATCTGCCAGAAGGAAGCATTCCTGTGTGCCGCGCGCGGCGTCAGCCTTGATGTCGCGTTCCAGCAGCGGCTTTCCACCGGGTTTTTCGGCGGTGAGGGCTTTATCATGCAGAAACTGTCGGGGACGGGCCTCGCCTTTGTCCATGCCGGCGGCACACTTCTGGAACGTCAGCTCGCACCGGGCGAGATCCTGCGCGTGGATACGGGCTGTCTGGTTGCCTATACGCCAAGCGTCAATTTTGACGTGCAGTTTGTGGGCAAAATCAAGACTGCGCTGTTTGGTGGTGAGGGCCTGTTTTTTGCCACCCTTACCGGTCCGGGGCACGTTTGGCTTCAAAGCCTGCCGTTCTCGCGCCTTGCGAGCCGGGTCTTTGCTGCCGCACCTCAAACACGTGGCTCCGGCGAAAGCAGCATCACTCTGGGCAGCGTCTTTGGAGGTGAACGCAACTAGTCGCGTTCAAACAAGGAACCGGGGCTGTCCGCGGGGATCAGTGACGCGACCTACTACGCATGGCGCAAGACAGCTGCTCAGATAGAACATTCTCCGCAAGCGCCCGCCCCAAGCAGGCATGACAATTCAGGCGCGCCCAATGACGCCGAGAGAGAATCAGAATTCCTCTCGCGGATAGACGGGCGGGATCGGCTCGGCTGCATTGATCTGCGGCCCGATCTCTTTCTCAATCTCATCCAGCGCCGACAGCCAGGTCGTCAGCCGAATGGCGATGGAATCCAGCTCGTTTTCTGGAACATTGATGCCTTGCATCTGCGTCAGGAGACGGACTTGTTCGCGATTGATCTGCAATGTTCTGTCTCCTGAATTAGGACAATGTTTTTTCAAGATCGGGGTGGCGCTTGTGCCATTCGGTGGCCTGCTCATAGGCATGGGCCACTTTGAAGGCGGTCGGCTCGCCAAACGGCCGCGAAGCAATCTGCAGCGCCAGCGGCAGGCCCGCTTTCGAAAAGCCGCAGGGAACCGACAGAGCCGGAACATTCGACAGGCTGAAGGGATAATGTGCGATGCGCCGCTTGATGAGCTTCGGCAAAACGTCGCCTGAATCGGAGACATTTTCCTGCGCTTCCTCGATCAGGCGCGGCGGCGTCAGATTGGTTGGCGTCAGCAGCGCGTCATATTTGCGCATGGCCTCCAGCACCTGTGCGCGCACCACTGTTCGCGCGCGCATGGCGCGGCTGTATGTGGCAGCCGGAATGAGGCAAGATGTCACCAGCCGCGAGCGCGTGCCTTCATCGAAGCGGTCGTAGCGATCGCGCAGATAATTGGCGAGAAACCACGAGGCCACATCGGCATCGGTGGTCAGCATCTGCAGCGGTACGGCCCATTTCACCAGCGGCAGCGAAATCTCTTCAATGACCGCGCCGCGTTGGCGCAGCACATCGAGCGCGGCCTCGAAGGCTGCAAGCACTTCGGGATGGGTCCATTCGCTATAGGCAATCTCGCGCACGATGCCGAGCTTCATGCCCTTGAGATCGGATGACAGATCGCGGGTGAAATCGGGCACGGGGCGCGGGCTGGAGAGAACATCGGCGGGATCGTGACCGCTGATGGCCTGCATGACAAGCGCAATGTCCGTCACGGTGCGCGCCAGCGGCCCAAACGTGTCGCTTGTATAACCAGCCATCACACCGCCGTGCCGGCTGACGCGACCGAATGTCGGGCGCAGGCCGACAACGCCATTGCAGGAGGCCGGTCCGCGCACCGAACCGCCCGTATCTTCGCCAATCGAGAAACTGCACATGCCAGCAGCCGGCGCAATGCCGGAGCCCGTCGATGAGCTTGAGGCATCATGCGCAGGATTCCAGGGATTGCGCGGCTGGCCGTAAGGAAAATCGATTGTGCCGCCTTTTCCCCATTCATGCAGGTTCTGCTTGCCGAGAAGAATGGCGCCTGCATCTGACAGACGCTTCACCAGCGTCGCATCATAGGGCGCACCCATTTCGCTTTCATCGAGAACGCGCGTTCCCAGCGATGTCTTGAAGCCCAGCGCATGCATCTGGTCTTTCACCCCGTAAGGCAAACCATGCATGGGGCCGCGATAATGTCCGTGGACAATTTCATCTTCCGCTTGCTTGGCAAGACGCATGGCGCGTTCTGCATCGACGGAAATCCAGGCGCGCAGCTTGCCGTCATAGCGCTCGATCCGGTCCAGACTGGCCCGCACAAGATCGACGGGGGAAATTTCGCGCTTCTTGATCGCAGCCGATTGCTGCGCGGCGCTCATGTTAACGAGATCTTGTGACACCGGATCCATCCCTTTGCTTGATTCATTGGGCAGAGCGAGATGTCTCGCCGGGGCCAGCCATGCGCGACCCAGCGAGACATGGAGCTGCCGTTTTATTTCTTGAGCATGCCGATATCGTCGAGCATGGCACTTGTCTCGACGAATTCCTCCTGCAGGAATTTGCGTGTGTCAGCCGCATTCTTGTATGCCGGCGACCAGGCGTTTGCGTCCAGATAAGCGGCCCACTGCGGGTTTTCCGTCATCTGTTTGATCAGGCGTTCCCAGGTCGAGACCTGTTCAGGCCGCAGCGATTTGGGGCCGATCAGGACGGTCCAGTTTTCTGCCACGACATTGATGCCCTGCTCTTTGCAGGTTGGCGCATTCGGCAGCGAGGGTGCGCGCTGTTCGGCTGTGACGCAGAGAACGCGCATCGTGCCGGCATTATGGTGGGTGATCACATTGTTGATCAGTCCAGCCATTGCATCGATATGACCACCGAGAAGATTGGTGACCGATTCCGCACCGCCGCCGAACACAAGGATCTTCAGGCGTTTTGGATCGGCGCCATAGGCCTTGGCTGCCAGAGCGACGCCCAGATGATTGGTGCCGCCGCGCGCGCTGCCAACCGAAATGCTCACCGACCCCGGATTGGCTTTGATCTGCTCAAGCATGTCCTTCATCGTCTTGAACTTGGAATCGGCTCTCACCGCAATAGCGACAGGCTCGGCGCCGATCATGCCAAGCGGCGTGACATCGGCGAGCTGCAGCGGGCTGTTGCCGAGAATATTGTTGGTGAGCAGGCTTGCCTGCGCCACGCCAAGCACATGCGGATCGTTTTTCTGGCTGACATAGGTGTAGGAAATGGCACCACCGCCGCCGACCTTGTTGAGCACGACGCTCTCGACGGCCTTGGTATCCGCCCAGATTTTCTGGACGGTGCGTCCCGTCTTGTCATTGCCGCCACCAGGTGCGGAGCCAACCACAATCTCGACCGGCTTCAGCGGCTGCCAGGTGCCTTGCGCCTGCGCGCCCGTTGCCAGAAAAGATGCAAGAAAGCAGAGCGAAAGACAGCTCGTCGACGTCTTCATATTCATCATGTCCGACCTCACGTGCGTTAGAAAAATGGCATTGCTTTCAGGACAGGCCGAGCTTGGTTGACCTGCCTTTGAACATTGTTCGATAGAGCGTCAGTGCGAGGATGACGATGCCGATCGTCGCCAATCCCATACCCAGATAGCTTTTGACGAAAACCGCAGGATTGCCGTCCGAAATCGTCATGGCCTGACGGAAGGATTGTTCCATCGTCTTGCCGAGAACAAGCGCGAGGACCAGCGGCGCCAAAGGAATATCGACCTTGCGGAACACATAGCCGAGAATGCCGAAGAAGAGGCAGAGATAGAGTTCATCGACCGCATTATTGACTGCATAAATGCCAACCGCCGACAGAACGAGAACGATGGGGAGCAAAAGGCCGGTCGGCACATAGAGCAGGCGGACGAAGAGAAAGATCAGCGGCAGATTGAGAATGAGCAGCATGACATTGCCGACATACATGCTGTTGACGAGCCCCCAGACGACATCGGGACGGGTCGCAAAAAGCATGGGGCCGGGCTGGATGCCGAACATGACAAAAGCGCCGAGCATGACGGCAGTGGAGCCTGAACCGGGCACACCCAGCGACAAGAGCGGAACCATGGCGCCGGAACTGGCGGCATTATTGGCTGTCTCTGGACCAGCCACACCCTCGATGGCGCCCTTGCCGAAATCTTCCGGCCGCTTGGCGAGATTTTTCTCCAGCGAATAGGACATCAGCGAGGCGATGGTCGCCCCTGCACCCGGCAAAACGCCGACGATGAAGCCCAGAATGCTGCCACGTGTGATGGGCATGAGCGAGCGGCGCCATTCTTCGCGCGTCATCATCAAGCTGCCGGAGAGCTTGATCATGGCGCCCTTTTTCGTGAAATATTCTTCAATCGCGATGAGCACTTCGCCGACGGCAAAGAGGCCGACGACCACAATCACGAAATCAATGCCGTCCTGAAACGACAGGACGCCCATTGTGAAACGCAATTGGCCGGTCTGCAGATCCGTGCCGATGGTTGCAATGACAAGGCCCAGCATTGTCGCGAACATGCCCTTTGCCGGCGACACGCCCGAGAGCGTGAAGACCGCACTGAGGGCCACGAGCATGACCATGAAATATTCTGCCGGGCCGAAGCTCAAAGCGAATTTCATCAGCGGCACAGATAGCAGCGTCAGGCCGATCACGCCGGCGGTCCCGCCAATGAAAGATCCCCAGGCGGACACGGCCAAGGCAGCGCCCGCCCTGCCCTTCTTGGCCATCTGATGGCCCTCAATCGCCGTCATGACGGATGAGGATTCGCCTGGCGTATTGATGAGAATGGACGTAACCGAGCCGCCATATTGAGCGCCATAATAGACGCCCGCCATCATGATGAGCGCAGCTGTCGGATCGAGCCCGTATGAAATCGGGATCAGCAGAGCTATGGCGGCTGAGGGCCCGATGCCGGGCAAAACGCCAATCGCCGTTCCCATGAGAACGCCGATGAAAGTATAGAGCAGATTGATCGGCTGAAGGCTGACGCTGAAACCAGCAAGGATTTGCGCAAAATCATTCATGTCGCTCGCTCCTCAGCTGAATATCGCGCCAATGGGAAGATTGGATTTCAGCACGAGCGTGAAGAGGAAATAGAGCGAGGCGGAGAAACACACAGCAACGACCGCATTCAGCACGAGGCGGTGAGCATCGAGAAGGGTCGACAGCGCAAACAAATAGAGACTTGTCGAGAGCGGAAAGCCCAGCGGCTCGATGAGCGCATAATAGACAGCCGTGCCGAGAATAACCGTGCCGATGACATGCAGCTTGGGCCATTGCACGAGCGCGGCCTCATCGGCCTGCTGCGCCAGACGACGCTTGACAAATTGCTCGACAGCCATCCAGCCAAGAGACAGGAGAAGACCCAGCGAGATGAGATAGGGAAATGTCCGCGGGCCGATGGGATCGCCGGCGGTGGTGGGAATCTGCGTGGCGGCGAAACAATATAAAACGGCGACGATCAGCCCCACACCCATAATGACGATATTCGCCACGCTTCAGCCCCTTACGCCAAGCCATTGTATTCCAAAGTATTACTAAAGCGACGCTCAGGGTCAATTGTCAACAATTCACAATCGCGCGCAGCCACGCGCCGGCAAGCCGGATTCTCTGAGATGGCTGAGCCATTCTTTTGCTGGCGAGACAAAAGCGAAAACATCGATCCGCCCCGGATCCATCCGGGATCAACTCAGGGGGAAAGCCAGCGGCGCTGCGCCCGAAAGGGTCTGGAAAAGGCGCAGAACATGAGCTTTTTAACAAACAAGCCAAGCGCCTCACCGGCCATTAATGGATAATTTTGGCGAGTATCGCTTTTCAGGGATAGGCCACAAAATTTGGGATAGCTCCCCTTATGGGAGCAGGTATAATTTCAGGAGCAACAAGGTCCTGAAGACCGTTTTGGGGGAGAAAATACCTATGGCCCATCCTGCCGCCGCTGCACTGTCAGATTTCATTGAGAAGACACATGCCATCTGGGCTCGTGAAAGCGATATGAAGGCACGGATGGAGCAAACACAGGCGCTCCTGACAGGCCTTGTAAAAAATCCTGCTATCCAAGATTCTGCCAAGACTTGGCCCTCGACCGAGGGGCACAAGAACCTGCTCCTGCATACGGATGAGAAATACGGTTTTATCATCAATGCCGTTGTTCGCGCGCCCAACCGGAAGGGGAGCGTGCATGATCATTCCCAGGCTTGGGTTCTCTATGGCCTTGTTGAGGGCACCGAATCTCTCGAGCGCTATGACCGGCTGGATGACGGGAGCCGTCCCGATTATGCCGAGGTAAAACTTTCCGGCGTGACGATTGGTCAGCCAGGCACGGTAGATCTTGTTCCCCCGTTCAATATCCATGCGGAACAGGGCGGACCCGGTCGCTCTGTGGCCATGATCTTCCGCAGTGAAAAACTGGTCGGGCGCATCCTGCAACACGGATATGATATGACGACAGGAAAAGTCACAGAACGCTATGGTCCGACGCAAGTAGAATATAGCCTCGCGTGATCGGGAGCCCCGCAGGCCGTCCTGACAGGTATCAATACCACGCAAGTCATCGATCTCATTCGATAGATGATTGAGCCCGCCCCGCTGCGCCCAAAGGTGTCTGGAAAAGGCTTAGATCTCGATCTCTTTGGTGAACTGGCCAACATCTTTGCAGCCTGCGCGCCTCCACAAAAGCAAAACGCCCCGGAGTTTTCACTCACGGGGCGTTTTGTTTTGTGTTTTAGGATTTGGTTGCGGGGAGGCGCTGCCGCCTCTACCGAACCAGCTCGCGCTACCAGCCGATCGCGTCGGGCAGCCAGGTCGCTATGCGCGGGAAGACGAAGACTAGCCCGGTCGCGAGCGCCTGAAGGCCGATGAACGGGACCACGCCGCGGTAGATATCCATGGTGGACACTTCCGGCGGCGCCACACCCCGCAGATAGAACAGCGCCCACCCGAAAGGCGGTGTGAGGAACGACGTCTGGAGGACCACGGCGATCAGCGTCGCGATCCATACAGGATCAACATTGGCCGCGCTCAGCAGCGGAATGAACAGCGGCACCACGATATAGCTGATCTCGATCCATTCTATGAAGAAGCCGAGAACGAAGATCAGCAGGAGCATGAACACGATCAGGCCGTCCGTGCCACCTGGTACCATGGCGAAAAGGTCATGGACTATCTTCTCGCCATTCAGGCCACGAAACGCGAGCGCAAAAACCTGCGCGCAGACAAGCACGAACATCATCGCTGCTGTGATGCGCCCTGTCGCATAGACCGTGTCGCGCAGCGTCGTCCATGACAGGCGACCCAGAGATGCAGTGACGAGAATGCTGCCCAGCGCGCCCATGGAGGCGGCCTCTGTAGGTGCAGCAACGCCGCCGATGATGGAGCCCATGACTGCGAGCACAAGCGCGATGGGAGGAAAACCTACCTTCAGGAATTTGACGAAGGTTTCACGCCCAGACTGGAGATTACGCTCTTCCAGCGGCACAGGTGGCGCCATATCCGGGCGCACCATGCCCAGCACGACAAGATAGAGGCAAAAGATCCCTGACAACATCAGCCCAGGAAGCAAGGCCGCGGCGAACAGCGTGCCGACGGATTGGCCCATAATATCCGCCAGCAGAATGAGGATCGTGCTTGGTGGAATGATCTGACCGAGTGTGCCGGACGCGCAAATGGTGCCGCAAGCCAGGCCCTTGTCATAGCCGCGCCGCAGCAGCGTGGGCAGCGACAGCAGGCCGAGCGTGACGATGGTCGCGCCGACAATGCCCGTGGTTGCGCCCATGAGAACGCCGACCAGAATAATGCCGATGGCCATGCCGCCGCGCAGGTTCCCCGCGAGATGGCCGATCACATCCATCAGCTCATTGGCGATTTTGGACTTCTCCAGCATCACGCCCATGAAGACGAATAAAGGGATCGCGATGAGCGTGTAATTGGCGGTCACCCCGAAGATGCGCGCAGGCAGCAGACTGAACAGCAGCGAGCCGAAGCCGATATAGCCGAATACGAACCCGCTGATGGCGAGCGTCAGTGCGACCGGAATCCCCAATGCGAGAAGGACGAAGAACGAGACGATGCACAGGATCGCCATGACTTCTGTGAAAGGCATCAAACTGTTTCCGGGTTTGCGATCGGTGACTTCGGCTTCAAGAAAGGCTCAAGCGCGCGCAACGTCGCAGCGAGACTTTGCAAACCAAGAAAAACGAAGCCAGCGGGGATCATCGATTTGACGATCCAGCGATAGGGCAGACCCCCTGGGTCGGGCGAGCGCTCGCCGATGTCATAGGCCTGCATGACATAAGGAATCGACAGGTGCACAATGATCACGCATAGCGCGAGGGCGCAAAGGCATGACACGAGTTCGATTATCTGGCGCGTGCGCTCAGACATCCGCGCATAGAGAACGTCCACACGGATGTGGCCCTCGTGCTTGATCGCATAGGCGATGCACAGCAATGACACAGGCGCCATGAGGTGCCATTCCAGCTCCTGCAAAGCAACCGATCCCGTGCGAAACAGGTAGCGCATGAGCACATTGCTGGCCATGACCACCGCCAGAGCGAAGCCACACCATGCCCCGAAGCGGCCCGCAATCTCGACAATGACGTCGAGAGTTCGGGCTGCCCGTTCGAGCGAGCCGATCTCGTTTGACGCTTGCGTCACCATTGTCTCCCAGAATCAGCTTGTCACGCCGCGGATCTGCGCGTGGTACACGGCCTCTGACACCCCGGCCCACTTGTCGTGGTTCGCCTTGAAAGCCATGAAACTGTCGTGAACCTTCTTCACGAGCGGATCCTTCGCGGTGAACTCCGCGAGCAGCCGCGTGTTGGTTTCGCGCAGCGTGCCCACAATCTCCGGGCTGAGAGGTTGGGCGATGACGCCGTGATTCTTCACAAGATCGTCGAGCGCTTCGGCATTTGTCGCCTCGCACCACGCTTGGCTGATAGCGTTGCACGCCGCGGCTGCGGCTTTGACAATCTCCTTGAGATCCGGCGGCAGGGAATCCCACGCCTTCTTGTTGATGATCAGTTCTGTCGCCGTGGACGTCTCGTGCCAGCCGGTCGTGTAGTAGAATTTTGCAGCCTTGTGCAGGCCCAGACGACGATCCTGGAAGGGGCCGACGAACTCGGCGGCGTCAATCACGCCGCGCTCAAGTGCGGGGAAAATCTCGCCGCCCGGCAGCAGCCTGACATCCACGCCATGTTGCGCCAGAACACGGCCAGCGAGGCCGGGAATGCGCATTTTCAAGCCCTTTAGATCGTCGATCTTGTCGATCGGCTTGCGGAACCATCCGGTCATCTGCACGCCGGTATTGCCCATGATCATCGGCATGAGATTGAACGGAGCGTAAACTTCTTCCCACAGCTGCTGGCCGCCGCCATGGTAGAGCCATGCGTTGAAGCCCTGGAAGTTAAGACCGAAGGGAACCGCCGTGAAATATTGGGCCGCGAATGTCTTGCCGGACCAGAAATAAGCGTTTGCCGCATTCATCTCCACGATGCCTTTCGACACCGCATCGAAGCCTTCGAGCGCGGGGATCAACTCGCCGGCAGCGAAATGCTGAATGGTGAGGCGCCCGTTCGACATGGCTTTGACCATATTGCAAAAGTCGGTCGGGCTTCCCGGTCCCTGAACATAGAAAGGCGACCCTGGCCCGTAGGCGTTCGTCATCTTCCACGTGAAATTACGTGTTTGCGCGGAGACGAGAGCTGGGGCTGCGAGCGCGCCGCCAGCGGCGCCAAGCAAACTTGCCTTGATAAAGGAACGACGCTTCATGTGATCACCTCTCAGTTCGCCGAAACGATTGTCGAACCGAGAGAGCAAGCACCGTGCCACGCTGCGCGCCTATATGGGCTGTTCACATTGGGGCCACATGCAGGGCACCTCGCCTGCGAATTAAGCGCAGTGCACGAATTTGCGTCGTCACGCTTTATCCCGCTTGAACCGTCACGGCGACTGATCCAATTAAGAGCGATGTTTGTCAGCTAGACGCGCAATTCAGGAGCATGACATGATCAATACGCCACGGGCCTTTCGCGGCATGGCGACATCGCCGCATCATCTGGCGACCGAGGCGGGCCTTCGCGTTCTGCGCGAGGGTGGCGACGCCGTCGAGGCGACAATCGCCATGGGCGCATGTCTTGCTGTTGTCTATCCGCATATGACCGCCATCGGTGGTGATGGGTTCTGGCTCGTGTCGCGCGGCGGCGAAGATCCTGTGGCCATCGACGCCTGCGGGGCTGCGGGAAGCGCCGCCACGGCGTCGCTCTATGCTGCGCGCGGCTGCGCGGCGATCCCATGGCGCGGGCCGCTGGCGGCCAATACTGTCGCCGGCGCTGTATCTGGATGGGGCGAGGCCTTCGCCTTGAGTCGCGCGCACGGTGGTCGCCTGCCTTTGTCGCGCATTCTGGAAGATGCAATCTGGCACGCGGAGAATGGATTTCCGGTCACCGCCAGCCAGCATGAGCTGACGGCATCCAAGCGGGCCGAGTTGATCGACGCGCCCGGTTTTGCGGCTACATTTCTTGCAGGCGGCGAGGCGCCGGGGCCGGCCTCCCTTATGAAATTGCCCGCGCTCGCGCAGACGTTGGCGCGCATCGGCGCGGAGGGAACTGAAAGTTTCTATCGCGGTGAGCTCGCCCGCCAGATCGCGGCGGATCTTGCAAAGATTGGCGCGCCTGTGTCGCAAGAGGATCTCGCACGCCATCGCGCCACGCGGCGTGATGCGCTGTCGGTGGGCCTGCGCGGCGCGCGTCTTTTTAACTTTCCGCCGCCCACACAGGGGCTGGCATCGCTCATGATCCTCGCTTTGTTTGACAGGCTGGGCGTGCGCGAGGCCGAGGGCTTCACTCATATCCACGGACTGATCGAAGCGACGAAGCAGGCGTTTCTCGTGCGCGACGCGCACATCGGCGATCCGGGCGCCATGAGCATCGACCCGCGCGCCTTTCTGGAGGACGCTGTCCTCGAACGCCTTGTTTCCAACATCGACATGGCGCGCGCGGCGCCATGGCCGCGACCGGCCAATCCTGGCGATACAGTGTGGCTGGGCGCCATCGACCGCAACGGGCTCGCGGCCAGTTACATCCAGAGCATCTACTTTGAATATGGCTCAGGCTGCGTTTTGGAGAACTCGGGCTTTGTCTGGCAGAATCGGGGCGCGAGCTTCATGCTCGATGGCGACGATCCGCGCGCGCTGGCGCCAGGGCGCAAGCCGTTTCACACGCTCAATCCAGCCATGGCTCGTTTCGACGACGGGCGCCTGATGGTCTACGGAACTATGGGCGGCGAAGGCCAACCGCAAACGCAATCCGCACTTTTCTCGCGCTACGGCATGTTCGGCCAGGGGCTGCAGGAGGCGATCACCGCGCCGCGCTGGCTGCTGGGCAAAACGTGGGGCGAAAACAGCGTCACCCTGAAGCTTGAAACGCGATTCGACCCGGACCTCGTCGCCGCCTTGCGGGCGGCCGGCCACGACATCGAGATGCTACCCCCCTTCACCAGCGTGATGGGTCACGCTGGTGCAGTCGTGCGCCACGCCGACGGACTGTTCGAGGGTGCAACCGACCCGCGCAGCGACGGCGCCGCCATGGGTTTCTGACGCGGACGTAACTTCACAAATGGAAAGATTGATTTGGCGAAAGGTCTGCCACGTAAGTGGCCAGACCCCATGAGTTGATCCGATCGCAAGGCGTAGATCTCGAGCTCTATGGCGAACTCGCCAACATTCTTTTCTCGTGCCAGGGCGCTCAAAAGCAAAACGCCCCGGAGTTTTCACTCACGGGGCGTTTTGTTTTGTGTTTTAGGATTTGGTTGCGGTGACCCGCAACCGCCGAGAGTTGACTTGCCAAGCATAGAGCGGTCCGCATAAACCGTCCGCCCCACGACATTTTACATTTTTAATTGGATATTGAAGTAATCCACTTTATATACGCGTAATCTGCCTCCAGCTGGAATTTTTCATGATGGCGCTTGGCACAATCGACCTTATCGGTCGCACACCACTTATTGAGGTGAAGGGGTTCGACACGGGCCTTTGCTCGCTCTTTCTCAAGTTGGAATGCCAGAACCCGAGCGGCTCCATCAAGGACAGGCCGGCTCTGGCCATGATCAACGCTGCGGAACGGGATGGGCGCCTCAAGCCGGGCGGAACGATCGTCGAAGCCACAGCTGGCAATACCGGCGTGGGCCTCGCCTTGGTGGCAGCGCGGCGCGGATACCGCACCGTGCTTGTCGTGCCGGACAAAATGTCGCGTGAGAAGATTCTGCATGCCAAGGCACTCGGCGCTGAGGTGGTGCTCACTCGCTCCGATGTCGGCAAGGGACACGCAGATTATTATCAGGATCTGGCGCAGGAGATCGTCAACAAGAACGGCGGCTTCTACGTCAACCAGTTTGAAAATCCGGCAAATCCGGCGGCGCATCAGGCAACGACCGGGCCGGAGATACTCGAGCAGATGGACGGCGATGTCGATGCCATCGTCGTGGGGGTCGGCTCCGGCGGCACGCTCACGGGCATAGGCCGCTATATGCAGACACATTCACCCAAAACGGAGATGGTGCTGGCCGATCCAATCGGCTCGATCCTCGCGCCGCTCGTGAACACGGGCGTCATGACCGAGGCTGGCTCTTGGGTGGTGGAGGGCATTGGCGAAGATTTCGTACCGCCCAATCTCGACCTCAGTCTGGTCCGACACGCATATGCAATCAGTGATTATGAAAGCTTCGCAACCTCCCGCGACCTGCTGCGCAAGGAGGGAATCCTCGCAGGCTCGTCCTCCGGCACACTGTTATCCGCGGCCTTGAAACATTGTCGCACGCAGACACAGCCTAAGCGCGTTGTATCGCTGGTCTGCGACAGTGGGTCGAAATATCTCTCCAAAGTGTTCAGCGACGCATTCGTGGCGCAGGAGGGCTGGCTAAACCGGCCATCAACGGGAACTGTTCGCGATCTCGTCATCAACCGGTTCGGAGAGGGTGCGGCAATTGTGATTGCGCCAGACGAAACCCTGCGCTCCGCATTCGCCCGCATGCGCGCGGCAGACATCTCGCAATTGCCGGTCATCGACAATGGAAAGCTCGTCGGCCTCGTTGACGAAAGCGACATCCTTGAACACCTTCTTGTCAATGCAAATGCCTTTGAGATGAAGGTGCGCGATGTCATGACAACCAAATTACGTACAATCGAAGCGCATGCACCTATAACCGATGTGTCGCCCATCTTCGATGCCAACCTTGTGCCGATCGTTGTCGATGGCAATTCATTTGTAGGTCTTGTGACGCGCATCGATCTCATCAATCAAATTCGAAAGCCTCAGCAATGAAAAACCATCTTGCTTTCTCCACGCGCTGCATCCACGCGGGCCAGTCGCCGGATCCGACCACAGGCGCCGTGATGACACCGATCTATGCGACCTCGACCTTCGCCCAGGAAAGCCCGGGACAACATAAGGGCTTTGAATATGCCCGCTCGCAAAATCCGACGCGAATGGCATTTGAACGTTGCATTGCAGACCTTGAAGGCGGCACACAGGGCTTTGCCTTTGCATCCGGTCTCGCCGCCTCTGCGACCGTTCTGGATTTGCTGGACCACGGCGCCCATATGATCGCCTCGGACGATCTCTACGGTGGCACGCGGCGCTTGTTCGAGCGCGTGCGTCGGCGCTCCGCCGGGCTTGATGTCACTTACGTCGACTTCACAAACCCGCAGGCCATCGCCGCTGCCCTGCGCCCCGCTACGAAAATGATCTGGGTAGAGACGCCGACCAATCCAATGCTGAAACTCGCCGATCTCGCGGCCATTTCCAAAGTCAGCGCCGGCCGCGACATTTGGCTGGTTGCAGATAATACATTTGCGAGCCCCTTCGTGCAGCGTCCGCTCGAATTTGGCTTCGATCTTGTTGTGCATTCCACGACCAAATATCTGAACGGCCACTCCGATATGGTGGGTGGCGTAGTTGTCGTCGGCGACAACGCGGAATTGCGCGAGCGATTAGCTTTTCTACAAAATGCCACGGGTGCGATTTCAGGCCCGTTTGATTCATTTCTCGCCTTGCGCGGCCTGAAAACACTCTCTTTGCGGATGGAGCGGCATTGCGCCTCAGCCCTCAAAATCGCAAGCTTCCTTCAGACTCACGAAAAGATCGAAAACGTCATCTACCCGGGGCTCACTTCGCATCCACAACATGAACTGGCCAAGCGCCAGATGAATGGCTTCGGCGGCATCATCACCGCCCGCATCAAGGGTGGCCTTGCGCCATCACGCCGTTTCCTTGAACGCTGCGAGTTGTTCACACTAGCTGAAAGCCTCGGCGGCGTCGAAAGCCTCATCGAGCACCCCGGCATCATGACACATGCGTCAGTGCCACCGGAGGTGCGCGCGGAACTGGGTATTGACGACGGACTCGTCCGCCTTTCGGTCGGCGTAGAAGACTGCGATGACTTGATCAAGGATCTCTCTGCTGCACTCGAATAAACCAGCAAAGCATTGGTGTGGGGTTAGCCAACACCCAACGAAGAACCCGCCTCTAGCTTATGTCTCGTGCTATTGAAGTGTGCGTTCCGGAGCTTGACCGACGCATGGTCGAGCAATTGGAGCGGATACTGAATGGCCCCGATCGCGCGCAAGCCATGGAAGTCCTTTGCCGTCCGCGTGTGGACGAAGCTCGACGACATCGAGGATCTTGCGCTGGCCACGCTCGGCTGGCTGCTCGGACCCGCTGCCACCTTTACCGAAACCACCTTGAGCAGAGGGTGCCTATCTTAATTTGAAGAGGCGAAGGCTTGCCGCGCACAGGGACGAACGGCGCAAATATTACCTGCGCTCTTATCGATCAGCCGCATCAGCGTATTGAGGTCACGGACATCTAATTCACAGCGCTTCAATCCAACAAAAAACCAACATTAAATCTGGACCATTTTGCTCAGTTCATCTCAACAGCTTTTTTCGGACTGAAGGGTTCGGAAGAGAACTCCGGGCCATTATCGGAGCGCAGATATTCAGGTTTCCCTCGTTTGAGCAGTAAGGGGTAAAGCGCTTCCAGAACCTCCGATGATCCCATCTTGTTGGCGACGCTCACGGCGAGGGCTTCGCGGATGTACTCATCAAGAACTGCCAGCATCTTATAGGGGCGACCATTGCTGAGCTTGTCATGGACAAAAT
>Ga0315908_10000268_pt1 | contig 41208 bp, 20 predicted proteins | sample LakEriMetagenome_12_FD_203520 | JGI IMG/M metagenome (GOLD analysis project Ga0315908, IMG submission 203520) | Freshwater fungal communities from buoy surface, Lake Erie, Ohio, United States - Buoy 4 MA124 | ecosystem: Environmental > Aquatic > Freshwater > Lake > Lake biofilm | place: USA...
TGGAGTTTCATCAGTAAAAAATGGAGTGCATCCTTTTATTATGTCGTAACCTTTACCGATCTCACAGTTTTCATGCCAAGATCCAATGTTTGATTATTTACTAATACTTATTAATATTAGAATTATCCAAAATATTTGTTTCATTATTGTTTTTTTTTATAAAAATCATCCTCTTGATTAATTTATATGTATTGTATCTTTTAGCAAGTTTTATTAGAATATTAACTTTTAGACTCAAATATAAATCTATATATTTGTAAAAAAGATAAAAATTTAATGCTCAAATAAAAAAATAACAAAATTGTAATTTTATTATATATTAAATATAATAAAAATAAATGAACAATTAATCAGTAATTGTAGACTCTGGAAGTGCTTTTACAAAGGCAGGTTTTTCAGGAGATGAATGTCCAAAATCATGTTTTCCTACAATAATAGGACGAACTAAATTGAGTAATATTATGAATGAAAGTGGAAAAGATTATTATTTAGGAGAAGATGCAGAATTAAAAAGTGATTTGTTATAAATAAATAGTCCTATAAAAAATGGAAATATAGAAGATTGGGATGATATGGAAAAAATTTGGAAATACACTTTTGAAAATTAATTAAATATAGAAACCAACGAATATAAAATACTTATAAGTGATTATGCAATGAGCTCAAAAATAAACAGATAAAAAATAGTTTAATATATGTTTGAAAATTTTAATGCATCTGGTTGCTATTTATCAGCTTAAGCATAATTAGCTTTATATGCATCAGGAAGAACAACAGGATTAGTAATTGACATTGGTCATGGGATTACTTAAGTAGTTCCTGTTTTTGAAGGATTTTACTTAAGAAATGAAGTCGAAAAAATACCTTTTGCAGGAGACGTTCTTAATAATAAAATGAAATAGTTACTGTAAGAATCTGGATTATCTAATAATCTAAAGCTGTAACATATTAAAGCCATTAAAGAAAAGCTCTGTTATGTAGCTTTAGATCCAGGACAACAAAATTTTCAAACTAAAAAGTATGAATTACCTGATGGTAATATATTGGAATTAAAAGAAGAATTATTTAGATGTCCTGAAGCTTTGTTTAATCCTAAAAAAGAGTTGAAAAAAGATTAAAAAGGTATATAAGAATTGGTCACTTATGTGATAGGTAATTGTAATATAGATATTAGAAAAATATTATTTTCTAGTATAATTTTAAGTGGTGGTTCAACTTGTTTTTAAAACTTTGGTGAAAGACTTTAAAACGAGCTAGTTAAAATAGTACCAACCGTAGTGAAACCATCAGTTTTTTCAGATGAAAATAGATAAAATATGGTTTGGCTTGGAGGAAGTATAATATCATCGTTGCCCAATTTTAGTTCTAGTTGGATAAGTACTGAAGAGTATTCTGAAAATGGACCATCTATTGTTGATAGAAAATGTATTTGAAATACTAAATATTATTCTTATTTTATTTTAAAAAAATTTATAATTAATCACATAAATTAATTTTTATAAATATTATTAATTCTTTAACTTTTAAAATTCTCTATATTATGTAAGATTAGTTAAAAATTAATAAAAATATGGTTTATTTTTCTAGGAGATTTAAAATAATTGAAGAATCTAAATAAGAAAAAAAAATATTTAATTAAACAGATTTGTTTTTTAATAAATTAAAAAGTAAAAAATAAAATTTTAAAAATAATCTAAATATAAAATAATAGGAATAAATTAAAAATATAAATAAGTAAAAAGACAATATTAAATTATTTAATAATAATTTATTGCAAAATAAAAAAAGTCAGAAAAAATTTTTGAAAAAAATAATAATAAATTAAGATAATATTTAAAATAAAAAATAAACAATTAGACCTTAATCTTAATAATTATATAGGTAAAAATATGATGAAAATAAATTTAAATAAGAAAATATAAAATAATTAATTCAAAACAAAAAATGATTTTTTAATATATAATTAAACAATTAAAATAAAAAAAAATTAACTGAAAATAAAGTATAAAATCCTTATTTAGATTTATCTTTAAATATAATTCATCAATGTTAAATATAATAAAATAATAATTTAAATATATATGAATAAATAAAAGAAACAAAAAATTAAAATTGTAAGTTTTACAATTTTTTCTTACAAAATTATAGAAAAAATACATGATTATTATTTAATAATTACATAAAACAGAAAGATAGAGAAAATAAAATAATTGATTAACTATATTAACATAAATAAAATCAAAAATAAATTATTGACGATGATGAATAAAATGAAAGATAAAATTAATAAGCTATTTTTATTAGCTAAATTCCTCATTTTAAAAATAAATATGCTAAAATAGAGCTAAATGATAATTAAAACGAAATAGATATAACATCTGGATAAAAAAATATTTTTTAAAATAAAAATTTATTTTTATGATTAAATTTAAAACTGAGTTTGATTATAAATTATAATTATTACAATCATATTTAATATAATTCATCTTATAAAAAATTTTTTGACTGTTAAATACACTCAAGCTATTTTTTCAATTCAGCCATTCGTCTATCCAGATTTTGACAGATAGTTTTTTTTTACTCTTAAATAATTATGTTAAATTACATCCATATTTTTTATTTATTTCGTATAAACTATAAGATTCTTCATACTTTTAAAAAATAAACATTTCAATTTTTATAAGTTATCCTTATTTTAAATTTTATAGGTCAGGTTATAACTCCTTATCTTTTTACATCATTTTACCAAAAAAATCATAAAAACTATATTGGAAATGTTTATTTTTTTATAGATAATCTTAAAAAAACTTAGCATTAATTTCTCCTGACTCCATTTTACTTTAAAACTTTTTGCTTCTTTATTATAAAACATTAATAGCAACTAATTATTAAAAAATAAAAAATACTATCGATAGTTGAAACTTTATTTCTCTGATCAACAGCTTATTAAATTTTTGCAGAAACATTTCTCTTAATCAACATATTTTTTTAATTGATTTGTCTCATGTTATTGTCTGATGTAGTGTTAGGAGTTAGTTAAGGAGTATTTTCCTATTTATTAGATTCTGATGTTTCTGCTGTCGTTTTTTATGATTTTAATTGTTATATATTTGCATTATTTGAAATGCTTTTAGTTGCTCTATGATTACTATTATTAGAATTCTTACCATTTGAAGTCAATTATTTTTAGCTTCTTTCTATTTATAATATATTATATTTTTTTTTATATATTATTACTTTTTTCTTCATCGGATTCTTCTTTTATACTTTAAATCACTGATAAATTTTAATTAACTTCACTATTGCTCTACATTTCTTCATATTAACTTTTCAAATTTCTTACTGTTTTCACTACATTCGACTGATAATTTTATGGAATCTATGTTGCAAATTACATTTAATAATTGTTATAAATAATTATTAAATTTTTAAATATTAAACTAACTTAATTATTATAATTTATATATAAACGTTTTTAAAAAATTTTTAAATATTAAACTTTATTAAAAATTTTAATACTTATATAATATTATTTAATTTATATAAAGGTTTATGATTCAAAATATTTAATCTTATAAAATTAAACTTAATTAGTCCTATTTATTAGGTATTAAGCTATATATTTAATCTCCTATTAACTCATAAAGTTCTTTTATAAGCTCATTAGTGTTTTATTTTAAATTGGCATTTTTTTAATCGTCAAGTAAAATTTTTATAGTGTTAATTACATATTTAGATATAAAAGCTGGTTTTACCTAATAAACATCCGATATAATTTCTATATAAAATTAAATCAGTTTATTTAAATTAATTTAAGAAATAAAATAATAATAAAAATAATGATAATTATGGTAATAATATAGTTTTGATATAAAATAATAATATGATAATAAAATAATAAATTTATAATTTATAATAATATAGTAACATTACATGTGATATGATATATAAAAATGGGTTTTGCCTTGCTTAATCCATACTCAGCTCCTTTACAAAGTGGTTGTAAGATAACAAGAGTATCAAGATTGTTAGTAAATGAGTCTAACAACGATTCAGCAATATTTTTTACTTCAACTTTATTACTAGCTAAAGCATTATAAATGGATCCTAAAATTTATTAAATATTCTATTCCACTAATTCTCTAATTCCTTTATAAAACTCATTGAATTCTTAAAGAGCACTAAGTTACACTTTTGAGTTGGAATCATTAAATAATTTGTTAAAAGCATCAATTAATCTCTATTAAAATTTAGATTTCAAAAACTTACTGCTCTGTTTTTATATTATTTAGCTTATTTTCTCAATAGCCTCGTATTTTGTTTTCCAATTATTATCTTCACACTCACTTAATAATTGTTGCAAATTATCTATTTCTACATTTTATTCTATTTTCGAAGCTTTCATAGATTTATTCTTAACTTCTGTTATTTATTCCTTTTTTATTTATTAAGTTGTTAGCTAATTAAGTAAATAATATTAATTACTTTATTATTAGGAACTTCCAAAGTATTTTTTATATCTACTTAATCCTTTTTTATTTCTTTAGTCTTAATAAATAATATATAAAAATAAATTACTTTATTACTGATATTTTCATTACCTTTTTAATTATTGATGCTTTAATTACTATTATAATTAGAGTTTTGTTATTATTATTATTATTATTTCTTATTACTATTATTATTACTGGAATTGGACTACTAATACTACTAAATATGAGTTTGAGTGTTATTAAGAGACACATGGGTATTTTGAATATCATGAATAGTTTTCTATACCTTCTAAATATAATTATGATTCATACTCAACTTACTAATTAATTTAATAATTTAAGTATGATCAAGAAGAGTGAGGATAATGCTGAGATTATTCTTAGCATAAGATCTAACATCATTATTGGGATCATTAAGTAATAGACAAATATTTTGAACTATTTTATCAGTTACTTACTAACTGATTTATTATTTCTACCACTTTTCAGCTAATGATTATAAACTAACATTAAGACAATTTCTTACATTAACACTCTTACTATTCATGTTTTGACTAACCAATTAAATTACTTTAATTTCACTTGAATTTCAACTAATCTAGTACATTGCTTTGCCTACTTCCTCACTAATAAATTGACTTGAGTCTGCTGATTTTTTTATTATTCTATTGAAAATAGACTCTAGTTCTGAATCTAATAACTTTTCAAATTATTCTGATAATTCCACTAATGTCATTAATGCTACTTTCCCTACTCCTGATCTTAGGTTCTCAATTCCTTTATTAATTTCTTAAACGACGTAGTTTATATTTTTTTAAGATATTTCACAAGGAAAATATTTCATTATTTTTCTCAGATTGTTGAAACCGTTGAATTGTTTTTGCCAATCTTCACTTGATAAATCTTTTTACATTTAAATATATACTTTTTACACGTTTTCTGTTAGTTCTTCTAAATCATCCCATTCTGTGTATTATGGTTTTGAAAAGTCTAATTATTTTACTTATTATTTATTATTCTTATTATTATTAATATTATTGTTAACTTAAAAACTGTTCGTTTTAGTTGCTATTTTTTTAATCAAGTTTTTATTAACTTAGTTATTATTATTATCATTAGTTTAATTATTGTTAAGGTTTTCATCTAATAAAGTTTATTATTGTTATATTTAATTAATCTGATTTTAATTTTATTAATTGTTTATATTATTTTAATCTTGTAAATCTTATATTAAAATAAAAGGAGTTTCTTTTTTGACAAGATTTAAATTAATACTAGTTATTTATAAGTCACTATCATCTTAAATTTCTATTTCTTATTATTTATATTTAATTTATTAATTATTTGATGATTATTTTGAATCTATTTTTAATTAATGTTATTATTTATGTTAATTATTGAAATTATCATTACTTAAATTTTCAATTTAATTAAAATTATTCATATTTAATGTCTTGGATTAATTAGTCTTATTATTTGTAGATTAAGAACTAATATCTAATTTTTGATAATCTTTTGTATTATCCTTGCTTTTATATTGTTTTTGTTATTCTTCTATTTAATTAATTAAATTATCTTCTAATAAATTTTATTAACTTTCTTATGACTTGCTGCTTGTATTATTATCTAATTAACTATTCAAAGTTTAATCAGATATATAATTATTTTACTATATTTTGTTTATCAAATTATTATTAACAACAGATTTATTATTATTATTATTACTATTAATATTAGTATTATTATTATAATTATTGTTATTATTATTATTATAATTATTGTTATTATTATTATTATTAGTGTTAATATTATTATTATTATTATTATTGTTATTATTATCATCATAATTCTTATTATTATTATAATTATTGTTATTATTATTATTATTAGTGTTAATATTATTATTATTATTATTGTTATTAAAATTTGAATTGTAAGGATTGCATATTCTCTATTCAACTTACTCCAAAATATCTTATGAAAGGAGATTAATAAAAATATTATTAATTTCTTTTTTATTAAATAACTTAATGATAATCAACAGCCTAAAACAACTCTATCTCAATTTAAAGGAACTCTAATCAGTTTAAATCAAAAAAGGCTTTAAAACTTTGATCAAGTTTGAAATTTATTAAACACAAAGCATAAAAGTTTCCTTCTGATTATTCATTAAATAAAAGAGATGATTGAGTAACTCCTCTCTAAACAAATTATCATTTAAAATATTGTTTAAGTCCAATAACTCACTAAAACTATCAATCCAAAATGCACTATCTTCTATTGTTTTGCTCATTTCCTTTACAATATGAGAAACTGTTTATTTTATAGTCACTTTATTATTTGGAGATAGAAATTGAAGCAAAATTGGAAGAATTATCCTTTACTGTCCTTGAACTTTATTGTACTTTAAAAGGTTTTCCAAGATGTTAAGATTTATTAATTGATGTTTTAATGTTTTTTCTTCTTTTATACATTCTAATACAAAGTTTAATAACTCTATATAGTCTATTTCTCTATTATTATTTCTTATGTTTTTTAAAATTTGTTCTTCGTATTTTTAGTAGCTTTAAATATCGCAATCTTCTTGAGATATTTCGTTGAATAAATGCAAAGGAATCACTCCAAATTGTAGCAATAATTTTTAAGAATTTTTTCTTGATTTTTATAAAGTTGTTGTTTATTTCTATTAAAATTAAATTTATGTTCTTGAGGTATCATTAGAAACAAGTTATATATTTTAGCTTTATCTCCTTATTTTTTTTTACTCTGTATGTTTTTTTAAAGTTTTAGGTTCTTTTTAACTTTTCTATCTTTATCTTTAATCATCTTTTTATTAGTTTTCAGTTATTAGTGTTATATTTAATTATTATTATTATTTTATATTTTAATCATTTTTAAATCTAGATGATTATTGTTCTAACTCATCTTTTAATATTTATTTTTAAGACATTTCTTTTAAAATACTCCTATTTCTACTCTACTTTCTTTTTTGATTTACAGATTCTGAATCTTTTTCATTCATATCATTATATTCCTCTAATTAGTTACTATTTTTTTTGTTATTATCATCATTTATCGATTTATTTCTTTTACCAATTTATTTGAAATTTATTTCATCAGTGCTTGCTTTCACATTTAAATGTTCTGATTTTAAAAACATAGATAAACTATTACTGTCTTTCTTTTCATTTTTATTATCTATTTAATTCTGATTATTAGTTTGTATATTATTTTTGAAATCTTTTTCAATTAAATTATCTTTATTTTCATTTCTAATTTCATCATTTTGCTTTATATTTTTCTCATTATCAACAACATTATTTTCAACGATAAAATATTCAAGCTTCAACTTTTTTCTGAATTGATTGACAATGTTTTAATGGTCAGGTCCTAATTTTTTAAAAAGAACATAAAATTTATTATCTTTAACCAAACTCACTATTGTTTATTCAGTGGCTTTAATAACAACATTGTTTGAATCAAACAACTTTTAAATTAATTTTATTATGTATTTTAAAATAAAATCAGAATCCCAGTCGAAATTATTTTATTCACTAATAAATATGCTTTAAAATGAATTGATGCTTTTTTGTCGCACTTAAAACTTTATAATTATTATATTATTAATATTTAATTTATATTTATTTATTTTATATTACGTTGGTATTATCCATCACATCTATAAATGCTTCTAATAACTTATCGAAGTTTTTGATATACTTTATATAGTAAATTAAAGTTGAATGAGAAAGTTTTCTTATTTAAGCCTCTCCATGACCTAGATTTATTACTATTTTATTCAATATTACTGGAATATTCTGCTCTATTTTATCTTGAAATATTTAAATTAACACAATTATAAATTATATACAACTGATATTTATTTTATCATTCAATTCTATTATTTTTAATATTCTTTATAAGATATTGTCTAAATTATTTCTAATGTTTTCTAATTCTTATCTTTTTTCAGTATTTATTTTTAATCATTCAATTGAATCATTTATTACTTCAAGATCGTTTGAATTAAGTAAACAGTTTATTATCTCCCTATTATTCTTTTAAATTGATGTAATGTTATTCATTATAATTTAATATTTATAAATATATTATTTAAATTTAATTTTATAAATTCGACATAAATTCCAATTTAATTTTTATACATTTATCAATTTTATTATTATTAAATATTTTTTAATTTATTTGATGATAAAGAAATATATTTAATGGTAATTAAATTAAATTATTAAGATTTTTAATATCCCTTCTAATAATAAAAATTATAAAATATTTATTAGTATTTTTAAGTAAAAATATATTTTAAGATATTATCATAAATAAATATTAATTAATAAAAAATGGCATATTATTTAATGAAAGTATTATTTCAATAGTTACTAAATCTTCACTTCAACGAAATAGATGTTTTAGGATAAGAAAATATTCCAGATGGACCTTTAATAATTTGTAGTAATCATTCAAACTAATTTGTTGATGGAACAGTAATAGTTGCTAATAATAAAAGAGAAATTCACTTTATTGGAGCTGCTAAAAGTGTAAAAAGACCAATTATAGGACATTTTTTAAAGGCCATTAAAACAATTCCTGTTGAAAGAGCATAGGATTTAGCAAAAAAAGGCAAAGGAAAAATTGTTAATATTATTGGAAATCAAATAATAGGTGAAAATACTGAATTTTTATCATAAAAAGAAGGTAAATAAATAATAAATATTATAAATAATAAATAGGAGACAGTATTTATATTAACGAAACAAAGCAAGAATTACTGATTGAAAAAATAGAATCAGATATAAAAATGCTTACAAAGAATTAAAATGAAATATTATAACTTAGTAGATAATCAGAATATAAAATAATTCCTAAAATAGATTAATCCGATATGTATGAAGCAGTATGGCAAACCTTAAAGTAATAAAATGCAGTAGGTATATTTCCTGAAGGAGGAAGTCATGATAGAACTGACTTGTTACCATTAAAAGCAGGAGTTTGTATTATGGCATTAGGAGCTATGGCTAAATATAATGTATAGGTTAGTGTTATGGCTTGTGGACTCAATTATTATAGAAGTGATAGATTTTAGAGCAAGGCATTTATTATTTATGGAAAGCCATTCAAAATCACAGATCAAATGTTAGACCTATACCGTACTAATAAGAGGCAAGCTATTTAGCAGTTATTATTGCAAATAGAAGCTGTATTAATTATTATCATCATTCATTATTATTGTCATTATCTTATATATATATATATTATCATCTGCACCTTGTTTATACTAATTTATAGTAAATGAGAGAAGTCACAATAACATCTCCCAATTATGACTATTAAAAAGCAATATATACTATAAGAAGAATATATTGTTCTAATATGAAAGATGTAAGGTCTGATTAAAAAATATAACTAAATTAGAGATTCTCTAAAGCATTCCATGTTATGAAAGAAAATGAAGAAGTTAAATAATTAACACAATAAATAATCAATTACAATAATTGTTTATCGAATTTCAACATAATTGATAAAAATCTAGAAAATGCAAGTAGCAACAGCTATTTTATTGATATTTTATTATCATTTTGGTACATTTTTGTGGAATTAATACTATTTATATTTGTAAATAATAAATAAATATTATAGCTAATTCCAGGTGAAATTTTCATAGGTCCAATATAGATATTGTTAGCTCATTTTGGTGAATAAGAAAGAGTAAAGGCTCTTTAAGGATCAACTGTTAAATTAGAAGGCAGAGATGTTGTGGCTAGTTACAAAATAGTATGTTCCATTATATTTATTCCTTTATTCTGTATTATTTATTCATTTATGATTTTCATAACTGCTTATTTCTATTTCAAACAAAATTTTAATACTTCTTTCAAATATGTCTTAACATTTGCTTTAATATGGCCTCTTATTATTTATCGTAAATATTTTATTTTTATTTTAGTCACTTATAAATTTTAATATGTTGTACATAGTATTTTTAGAAAAATTAAATCTAAGTTTTATTTTATATTTTATAGGAAATAATTTATTCAGTTAATTAAAACTCGAAAATAATTACAAAAATAAATTAATTTTATAGTCGATAAATATTTTGATCAAGTTTTTAATGAGCAATAAAGAGTACTTGATTAATCTAAATTTAGAAAAAGATCATCTTTTCATATTGATTAAGCTTTTGAAGTTTTAAACGAAATTTATGAGCCTAATAAATGATTTAAATTTCTAATTATTTAACTAACCTTAAATATTTTTTTTAACATGAATTTATTTATATATGGATAGATCATATATTGCTGTGCTATAGAATTTACCTTATAAATTAAAAATCAAAAATTTCATTCTATAAAATATAATAAAATTTAATAACAATGAATCACAAATAATATTTAAATAATGATTTGATGATAAATAGTATTGTTTTTGATTATTAGAATAGTTTGGACTCTTCTGAAATGAATTTAAAGTCTCCGAAAATAATAGACTTTTTAAATGAAAAAGAATATTTTGAAAAAGGCCTTTATAGCATTAATCAGATATATTTTAATAGTAAAAACTCAACTCAAAAATAATTAAATTAATAAAATTTAAGTAACATTATATTTAGGTAGAATGAATCAAATTAAATTAAAAAAATATAATTAGAAAGATCATCTAATTATCAATATCAAAGCTTAGATAAAAATTTTGAAAAATAATATTATTGTTTATCTTAAATAAATTATTAAAATTATAAATTTCCGAAGCCTAATAATAAATTAATTGATTTATTACCTATTTAAAAATAACTAAATTAAAAATACTCAAAATCTACTAATAACTTTTAATATATAATTAATAAAAATTAAGTAAAAATAAACAAATAAAATAATCTTTAGGATTTTAAACCTATTAATTAATTTTATAAATAAAAAAATTAATAAGTAATGATATATTATTATAATAATATAAAAGCTTTACTAAAAAGTTCAATAGCAGTTGAAAGAAGTTGGAAATAATTAAGAAATTAATTAAAAATGCAAAAATAATAATAAATTTATTATTTTTAAAGTAAATATTATTTCTTGATTATTTTTAGAATAATAGTCTAAATAAAATTAATATTAATTAAGAACAAATAAGTAATTAGGGAAGTGTTATAAAAATTGATTAATTATAATTTTTTAATAAATAAAAAGATTAATTTGTTTCTTATGAAGATAAGAATGTTGCTTTAACAAAGGATGAATTTGTTTTGACTAAAAAGTAAATTTAATCATTAAAAAAAATAGAAAAATAACATAAAAACATATTTTAAAAATAATTTTTAATTGTTGTTGATGAGTTTAATTAGTTATTAAAAAAATAAGACTAATAAACTTCTAAACTAAATGAAATTATAAAAAGATAATAAAATAATTTCAAATTATTTAATGACTTTTAAAAATAATAAAGCAATAAAAATATGAAATTCGTATTAAATTATTAAATTAATATAAGGAAACGATTATAGATATTAAAAATAGATAGATAATTTCTAATAAAACACCTCGTTCCCCAATATATATAAATTAAGAAATAGAATTTTCAGATTCAATAGATTAAAGTTTGAATTTTAAAATTTAAAAAAATAGAAAAGTGGAGTTATCAATAATTAAAAATAGTTTTCCTAAATATTTTTATAATAAAGACAATCCTATTTTAAAAAAAATATTGAATATTTTTTAAATAAACATCTGTGATAATAAACAGCTAATTAGTTTTAAGTAGTTTCAATTATTTTTTTAATTCATTGTTAATCAATAACCTTTTGAAAATCATTTAAAAAAATTTATATAATAGGTAAAATTTTATATAATAATTAATAGTTTTTTTGCTCAGTCAATTTAAAAAACGAAATGATAGAACTGATTTAATAATTGTGTGAAACTTATAAATAAAACAATAAATAATAGAACTATATAAATGAAGAAAAATTACTAGAATATATTATAAAAATATTTAATTAATATTAAATAATAGAAAATTCCAATTAATAAATTAATAAAGAGAAATTAATTTATTTAGATAGAAATATATTACAACTACTACTAGAAATAATCATAAGTGGGATTTAATGAAAATAATAGAGATATAAAATTAATAATTATAAACAATTATAATAAATATAATTAAAAATGATTATTAATAATGATTATAATGATAATGAAAATGATCATAATGAAAATAATAATAATAATAATAATGTTATTATACTTATATTAAATTCGGATATAATAAGTTATATAATTAATTTAATGATTCCAACAACTTAACATCAACATATAGCATTAAAACATAGTTTTGGTTTGAATGGAAGTATGAGAAACAGTCTTCATATGATAGATGATCAAAGAATCCTATATGCAAGTGGATACCAAATAATCTAATACAACATTTAAGATGAAACACAAATATATTTCAATGGAGTGGAAAACTTCTAAGGATTTAGTTGCTTTAATCTTTCCCCCTTAAAGAGATACTTGGCAGTAGGATTGAAAGGAGAAAAGCCAGCCATTGTTATTTTTGATACAAAGAATCAGAAACGTAAGAAAACTCTGAAGTTAAGTGAGGAATACAATGTGAAGGAATTTGTTTCCATCATATTTTCCCCTGAAGCTGAATCCAAAAACATAATTTCTCTCACAGCAGGAGGAGGAGATTGTATATTATCTTATTGGTAATATGATTACTCCAAATGTCTAGCTAGTATCAAAATTTCTCAATCCGCTTTAGAACTCTATGAAATTGGAATCAATCATAATGATGTTTCTGTTATTACTGTCTTGGGACTCAAAACTTTCAAATGTTATAGACTTATAGAGAGTATAGAAGAAAATAACAAGGGTATTATCATACACATACATCATTATCATATCATTAACGATAATATATTAATATCATTTTTACTATGTATTATGATTAGGCTACTCATTTAAAAACATGTACAACTAAATAAATGGTCCTAACGATATTTTTAACCAATACAGTGGACATTTATGGCTAAAACCATCAAACTAAATACTAGTATGTGGAGAATTCGGAGAACTGGTGCTTTTATCTTAAGAAGGAGCATATGATCATTAAATTGAATAATCTCCAAAGAATTTAAATAAATTTAATTGGAAAGTAGCAACAATTTCTTAATACTCCAAAGGATTTGTAGTGGGAGGCCACAATTTGTCAATTTATGTCTATAAGTATAATGGAATAAACAATTATGATAAAGTGAATATAATATCAATTAAGAAAGAGGAATTTAAGGAAATAGACTTCAAAGATATTTGTAGTATTGGAATTGCTCCATCAAATGAAGATAAAATTTATTGCACCTTGACTAACAACATTATAATGGGAGCCAAATTCAAATATGATTTAAATCATTTTGAATAAGAAACGACTAACTTCGATTAAATTTCAATGTAGTTTCATTATGGATAGATTAATGATATAGATGTGTGTATTCGGAAACCATTGATAGTGTCTTGTGGAAGTGATAAGTATGTGAAGGTATGGAATTATGAAGAAAAAAGATTAGAAATATCTAAACACTTTCCAGATGAGTCAAAATGTGTTTCTATTCATCCTTCTGGCTATTAAATAGTAGTAGGATCATCTGATAAACTTAAAATGATAACTTTGGTGAACTTCAAGAATTAATTGAAAATACAAAAAGAAATAACATTGAAACAAGTAAAGGAAGTACAATACTCTAATGGAGGTTAATACTTCGCAGCAGTAACAGGGACAGCAGTAAATAGTCAAATGCCAATTATGATATATAGTAGTTACACAGGAGAGAATGTTAATGCGTGGGCAATTAGAGGACATACTGCTAGAATTAAAAGTATTAAATGGAGTAGAGATGATAGATATGTAGTATCATGTGGAGTAGATGGTCAAGTCAATTGTTGGAGAATAGCAGAAGAGATTTAAAGAATGCATTACTTTAATAATAGATAATGTCAATTCTAATCTGCATGTATGGCCAATGACATGACCATATATTCAGTTACTAAAGATAGAACATTGCGTATTATTCCTGAAAACAATAAGGAATAATAAGAATAGAAGATTGATCTTGATGTTAAGTTAAGTCAATTATGTTTGCCAAGTAATAACAAGATATTGTTTGCTGCAGTTAATGATGAAGAAAAGTGTAGTGGAGAAGTTAGGTGTTACAAATTCACATATAATGGAGTTTATACAAGTTATTAAGCTCATGAGTCTAGTGGAATTGAAAAAATGAAACTTACTTTTGATGATATGCATCTTGTCACTTGTGGCAAAGATGGAGTTATTAATGTGTTTGAAGTCAAGGATAAAGAGGTAAGAAGTAACAAGAATAAGGAGAAAGATTGTTATTCTGTCTATAGTCAAGAGATATTAATCACCAAAGCTGATCTGGATGAAATATACACTTAAATCAAGACTCTCAATTAAAATAAGAGAGATAACTAGTCCATTTAAAATACTTCCTTATAATTACAAGCTAAGGAGGAGGAAATCCAGAAGATGACTGAAGGTTTTAATACTTAACATTAAAGTCAGATTAAGAAGTTTGAGAATTATAGATAGTAGAAGTAGGATCTTGAAAAGAAGTATTAGGAAGAATTAAAGATGTTAGCTGAGTTCAATGAATAAGAAATGACTGATTTAGATACTACTTATTAAAGGAAAGTTATGACTGAAGTTGCTAATTATGAGGAGGCTAAAAGATAGTAGGATTTAAAGAATCAAGATTTTGAAAAGAATAAATAAATCAGAAAGCAAAATATGTAGTAAACTCTTAATGAAACTGATTAGAGAATGTTCAATATTCTAGAATAGTAGAAGGCAGATCGTATCAGATTATAATAATAAAATCAATAATTAAAAGAGAAAAATAAAGCTATTATTGATTAAATTAAATTTGAAACTAATTAGGAAATAAAAAATATAGAGTTAGAAAATGAACAGGATATTAAGAAGATTACAGATAAAGGGTTGAAGTGTAAAAGTGACGTTAAGATTAAAGATAAGTAGATTTAATAACAAGTGTAAGAAACTAATGAGACTAAAGATAAAATAGCAGAAGCAATTTTAATATTGGAGAAAATTAAACATAGTAATATAGAATTATAGAAAGAAAATGAAAAGCATAAATTATCTATTGATGAGAGAGATAAACAGATTACTGACAGAGAGAAAAAGATTTATGAATTAAAGAAGAGAAGTTAAGAGTTAGAGAAATTTAAGTTTGTATTGGATCATAGGATTAAAGAATTAAGAAGAGATATAGGGCCTAGAGAGAAAGAAATTCAGAAGATGAAGGATGATACTAATAAGATGGATAAAAAGTTGAAAAAACTCAATAGTATCAATAATACTCTAGGGGCTGTAATTGATGAGTTAGATTAAAGTATTAATAAAATGAAAGACTAGATTAAAAGTTAGAGGTAATATAACTAAAATAATATTTATATCATAATTTATAATTCAATAAAATATGAAATTATACTAATTAATATTTATAGATAATAAATCTAAGGACAGAATGTGAAGATAAAATAATTTAAAAACAAAGTTTATTAAGCAGTATAACATATATTAGATTATGATATGCTAAAACAATAAGCTGAGAAGCTTCTGAAATCATATGTAAATGAAGAGATAAAGCCAGTAGAAATTGATCCTGATATCAAAGCTGAATATAGCAATTAGAAAGTACATCTACAGAAATGTGTGGATCAATACACTAAAAATCTAGCTAAAGATAATGAAATTCATAAGTAAGACAATATTAGAATCATGAGAGAAAATGTTGATCTTATCTGGGTATTTATTATATTCATTATTTAAAAGGCCATCAAAAAGTACAGAAAATAACTCAATAATGCAAAATTCAAAAAACCTCAAGTTGATGATAATTCTAAATTAGAATAATAAATAAATGAAAAAAAACAATAAATATGTAATTAATATTTTATATCTTGTAGAAAGATAAAATAAAACAATTGAATAAATAAAAATTTAAATTTAAGAGTTGGATGACAATAGTCTTTACGGATGAATATGAATTTAATTAAATATTAATAAATTTATATTATTTAATGAGATCATAAATCTAATGGAAAAATATCAAATTGAGAAATATTATCAAATTAAATAATTTTTTCATCCTATTATTACTAATACGTCTAAATTTATTTATTTTTTTATTTTATGTTGCTTTCCATTTGTAAACTTATTTTTCTTCTATTTGTAATCATATTCTGTTTATAATAATTCAATACATCTTTTTTTGTAAGTTTTTTCAATTCTTACTTTATTATTTCATCTTATTCATAATTAAATGTCGAAAGCATTATTTCATTCCAATAAAAATATGTTTTAGATTGAAGCTAATTGTGATAATTTTTATCGCTAGTTTTTTCATTATTATTCTCATTTTACATATCACATTAATCATTTTCATCATTTTAATCTTCATTTTCATCTTTATTATTATCACTATAATTTTTATTGTCATAATAATTATAATGATCATTTTTATTATCTATGTTATTATCATTAAAATTATTATTATCAGTATTAATATTAAAATTAAGTTTATAATTATTAAAACATGTATTAAGAGAAGTTTGAAATTGAAGAGGTTTATTGATAGAAGAATTAGAAAAAGTAATAAAAGAAGATTAAATGAACCTTCTGGATTTAACTTAACTAATAAAAGAATTATCGACCAACTATTAATAATACTTTTCTAAGAACATTTCTATTTACTAATCCATTTCATTTGGAGATTTAACACTTCCTTAAATACTAATTGTGACTCCTAATTGGTTATTTGTGACTTTTTATTAAGCTTATACTATATATCCTAATTATTTTTGAGTTCTTAAGTAAAGGAATGCTTAAGAATGCAAAGTGTTAATAAAACTATTCATTAATAATTAATTCTTTATTGTTTTCTAACCAAATTGGTAGTAGTTTATTATTGCATGATTGTTGTCCTTTTTATTTTAATTGCTCATGCTTAATATAACTGTACTATTATTTTCTAATTTAATTGTTTTCATATTTTTATTTATCAATACATTACTTATATTATTATTATTATTATTATTAATACTATTATTCTTATTATCATCATTATTTTTATTAATATTATTATCTTTAATGGATTTAAATCTGATTTTATCATTTAAACTTAATAACCTTTATACAGAATTATAAATATTAGTTGCTAATTTCTGATTAATATTTCCAGTGATTAATACTTCTATTTCACAATTATTGAAGTATTCGAAATGGAATTATCTAATTTATTCTAAAGTCAAATCATTAGTATTAATAATCATTTACTCAGTAGTAAATAGTTTTTTCTCTAAAATGTTATTAAGAATATGACTTAATTTATGAATCGCCTATTCGTTTTTATCTTATTGTAATCCTTTAATAAGAATCACTTTCAGCTTACTAAATTTATTTTGATTCCATTCAGGATCACTTATTTTCTTACTAAATTGCTAAACAATCTTTTCAATTTAATCACTAAATCCTTTTAACTAATATTGTATTCCATTCGAACTAATCATAAATTCAAAATCATAATCTACTTTGTAAATACTTTATATGACATTTTCTAATTATTCTCTTATTATTTTCACTAATAACTTAGCTTTTGCTTAGTTTTAAACCAATTTCAAGTCAATTAGATCATTCTTATAATTGATCAAGAATATTGTTTTTGGCAATCCCTGAATTCTATCTGATTTCAACCATAATTTACCATAATTATTATTTACAATTAATTTTGGTCCTATTTCAATTTTTTCTTCATTAATTTCATTTTAAAAACATTACAAATCATAAATATGAGTTGAATTATTAATATATTTCTTCTCAAATTCCTTTACTATTTCTTGTTCTTTTTAATCTTAAATAATAAAAGAAGGCACTTTTAACAATTCAAAAGCTTATTTATTAAAGTTTTATACTTTTTTAACCTAATCTTATCTTTTTACTAAAGGACATTCAGAATCTAAATCTAAGTTTTGAGGTTGGAATTTGGAAAAGTTTGGAAGATTAAAATTTTATTTGTCTTCAAAAGTTAAAAATTCATCTAATTCTTATTAAGTTATTTTCTGTTCTGCATAATAAAATTTCATCATTTTATCATATTGATTTAACTTTTTATCAGATATATAATCTTGTTCTTTATTTTTATCATAATAATTATTATCTTGATTATTAACTTGATTTTATATTAAATATTCTTATAATTAATACTCATTTTCTAAAGATTCTTTCTACTTTAAAAATACTTCTCTATCTACTTAAATTACTTCTCCGTTTTCTATCAAATTATACTATAATTTTTTATAAGTATTGCTATTCAAGCTTTTAACATTATTCTTTTTGAGTTTAAACCTAAATATATTTTAAGTAATGTTATTCTTTTTCTTGAATCTTTTTGAATTTTCGATTAATTGCTGTTCATAATCAAAAATATCTGAAATTTAAATGTTCTCACTTCCAATTATGAATAATCCATTTTCAGGCATTAACAATTAAATAAATTGATTAAAAATAGTCTAATTAAAATCAGTGAGTACTTCTTCATCACTCAATAAATATTTAAAATTTGTGTTGGATATTTTATAAATAATATTAAGCATTTCTTCTTCAATTGGTGGTTTTTCTCTGAAAAAAAATCTATAATAACTGAGTTATTAAACCTGTTTATAAATTTTTATGACATTTGGATCATCTTAAATCAATTAAATAATTTAATAAAAATAATTAATGATTTTTTTTATATTTTGTAATCCCTTTTCCGTAACTTTGACTTAATAAACAATTAAATCAAAATCAGTAGATTTCCTTATAACTTTAGCAGAAATACTTGTGGACCAGCCTTTGATCCTAAGATTTTCAAAGAAAGAGCCAACATCTCTAGAATTAATAAAGTAAATCATGAAATCAACATAATTCTTATAAATACTTTTAGCATCATCGGATTTGGGAATATAATAGACAAAACTGAGAGTATTTTCATTTTTAATGGGTTTATACCAAACAAACTTGCCTAAATTAGTTTCATTAAAAGCAACAGTCTGTTTGTTTTTACTGAGAAAGGGATCAGTAACATTATGTTTTTTAAGAGAATAGAATTTATCAATAGCTAGATTTTGCAAATATTCAATAGAATAACTACCTATAAGAATCAACTTCATTTTATGAGCAGAATAATAATTATTATAAAAATGAGTAACCTATTGATGGACATTCTAATTGAGAGTAAGTTTATTTCCAATAGTGAATCTATAAAAAGCATGATGTTTATAACTTTACTTCCGCAATAATTCTAAGAATCTCCAACTGTCAATTACTAGATCTTTTTCATACTCACTATGCACAGCATTGATTTCATTTTATACCATTTTAGAATCTAATAGAGGATCGATAAAGAATCTGCTAAAACTATCCAAAACTGCTTCATAATCTCCTTATTTATGAATATGGAAATAATAAGTGGTATATTCATCACTTGTCATTGCATTTGACTTTCCTGCGTGAGTTGATAATAAGGATTTGAAATAGGATTATGATGGATACTTATGACTTCCTTAAAATAACATATGTTCTAATAAATGCGCAATCCCTCTTTCGTAATCTAATTATTCATAACAACTACCTACATCTACTGTCATTGCAGCTCCCAATCGATTTATTAAAGGGTCTGATATTAACATCACTTCTAAACCATTTTTTAAACGTAAGTAACGCATTTCACTTATATCATTTATAGGTCTTTACATATCCTTTAAATCTATTGCTTCAAATTCATATATTATATACCGATAGTTTGTTATTATTTTCTTCAAACTTATTAACATTAATATCAACAATATTATGCTCATTATCAGTTTCTACTGATTTTTTATTAGTTCTTATAGCTTCATTAATTAATTTTACTATTATATTAATAAATTATATAATAGTAATTTTTAAGTAATAAATAAAATGCAGGAATAGAATAAAGATATAAATGAGAAACTATTAGGAGAATAATTAAAAACGGAGGAAATAAAGATAGAAGCTAGAGATGAGGAGGAAATAATTATGGTGGATTTCAAGAAATTTCGAACTATTGTAGAGAAAAAAGAGTCAGATGAAAAGAATAAGGGAAAGAATAAGAAGAAAGTGAACACATAAATATTAAAAAGACTGTTAAAGTATAGCAAAGAAGAGAAGTTCCTGTCAACAATGGCTACTTTGACAATGTTAATATCTATAGCACTTTAGACTTATATTCCCAAGATAGTTGGAATCATGTTAGACACTTGCACCAAAGCAACCTCCATGAAGGAAGTCAATAAAGTTGCATTGGATTATCTTTTTGTTTTTATCGCTTTCTCTGTATTTATGTTCTTTAGGAGGTAATATAACCATATTTATATTCAATATTTGTTCATTTATTTTAATTATCTTTAATAATTATCTATTGCTTTTCATCATTATTAATTATTTATTTTAATTTATATTTAATAGTTTGACCAATTCAATAATGGGAGAGAAAATAGCATATAAGATGAGATAAGATATCTTTAATAGTTTCATAAACTTTGATATTGAATTTTACGACACTCGTAAAACAGGAGAACTTCTATCACGAATAAATTCAGACGTGGCAACAATAAAGTGGGCAGCAAGTGGGAATATGTCAGTTCTAATCCGATCTTCTCTAATGTGCATTGGATCATTTGTGTTACTATTTTATATAAATTGGAAACTGACCCTGATACTATTGAGCACTGTTCCTCTTTACATCATAGTCACTGTTGTGTTCGGAAAGATAAATAAAGATTTAGCAAAAAAGTATCAAGACATTATCGCAAATAGCAGCATCATTGCAGAAGAATCATTTGGAAATATTAGAACTGTGAAGTCATTTGGCAGTGAGAGAAAGGAGACTGAATTTTATAATGAGACTATAAAAGAAGTGTATAAAGTAGGTAAAAAAAAAGCATTCTGGGAATCTGCTTACTTTGTGACAACTAATATATTTACATATGCTGCAATGTTGGCGATTCTGTGGTATGGAGGTAGTCTGGTTGTTGACAAAGAGATTTCAACAGGTGAACTCACTGCTTTCATGCTTTACTCAATGCAGTTGACTTAGAATAGTTCAGCAATCAGTTGGACTATTAACTCATTAGTCACTGCTATAGGAGTAGCTGAAAAGTTATTCTCATATCTTGACTATAAACCTAAAGTAGTTTAGTCATCTCTATAACTAATTTCAATTCATGATTAAAAATCTATTGATATTTCCATCACGGATATTATATTTAAGTATCCAACTAGAGAAGAGGTTACTGTATTAGACCAAATATCCTGTGAAATTAAGTAAGGAGAAGTCATTGCTCTTGTTGGTTCTAGTGGAGAAGGTAAGAGCACTTTCCTTAGCATTTTGCAAAGATTCTATGATATATAACAGGGATCTATTCTAATAAATGGACATGATTTGAAACAAATTGACTTGCTTAGTCTAAGATAAGCTATTGGTTATGTGAGCTAGGAACCAGTCTTGTTTTCAGGAACTATTGAGGAGAATATTGTTTATGGAGTCGAAAAGTACAATTATGCTTGGTTAAAGGAATGTTGTAGGCAAAGCAATTGTTTAGATTTTATTTTAGATCCCAAGCAGTTCCCTCTAGGGTTTATTAATATTTAATATTTTTAAGCTTCAAGACTATTGTAGGTGAAAGAGGATTGAAACTCTCAGGAGGTTAGAAGCAGAGAATTTCTATAGCCAGGGCTTTAATTAAGAAACCTAAAATTCTAATTTTTGATGAAGCTACTTCTGCCTTGGATTCTGAAAGTGAATTTAAAGTCTAAGAATCTATATCCAATATTATGAAGCACGGTATTTTTTATCATTTATTCAAAAGGACAAATGACTATTATTGTTATTGCTCACAGACTATCTACTATCATCAACTCCTAAAGAATTCTAGTCATTTCTAAGGGCCAAATTGTTGAAGAAGGAAATCATTAATCTTTACTTAATCTTAATGGAGTTTATAAATAATTGATTTAAAAATAAATTCAAGGATTATCATCAAGTAATAACATCGAATAAATTTTGGAATGAAATATATATATATTGTAGTTAAAAATAATTCTATGATTATAATAAATATACTTATATTATTAATAATAAAGAAAATAATATAAATATAGATTATATTAATAATAGATATATTATAAATATAAATAAAAATCAAATCTAATAACAATGAGTAAGAAAGGAAAGATTGAAGACTTTTCAGAGAAAGAGTCAAAATTCGGAAAGGTATTTAAAGTGGCTGGTCCTCTGGTAGTGGCTGAATAAATGCAAGGAGCAAAGATGTATGAATTGGTGAAAGTAGGATATGACAAACTGGTAGGAGAAGTTATTAAGCTGGACAATGATTCGGCTTCAATATAATGTTATGAAGACACAAGCGGTTTAACTGTAGGAGATCCAGTTGAAAGAACAATGAATCCTCTCTCAGTAGAGTTAGGACCAGGAATCATGGAGTAGATCTTTGACGGAATCCAAAGACCATTATAAGTTATTGCATAGCAAAGTGGAAGCATTTTTATTCCTAAGGGAATTGAAGTACCAGCCTTGGATGATAAAAAACTATGGGAGTTTAAGCCTCATAATAAGATTAAACCAGGAGCAATTATTAAGGGAGGAGATATTTTGGGAACAGTATTCGAAAACAATTTGTTAAATGAGCATAGAATCTTAGTACCTCCTAAAGTAAAAGGAACAGTGTTAAGTGTGGTAGAGAGTGGTAACTATACAATCAAGGATACTATAGTAGAAGCTTAATATGATGGTAAAGTGTTTAATCTTTGTATGAGTCACTTTTGGCCTGTGAGATAAGTCAGACCAGTTGAAGAGAAGTTGGCTGGTAATGTGCCTCTTTTAACTGGACAAAGAGTATTGGATAGTATGTTTCCTAGTGTATTGGGAGGAACTTGTGCTATTCCAGGAGCATTTGGATGTGGAAAAACTTGTATTTCTTAAGCATTAAGTAAATATTCGAATAGTGAGATGATTGTGTATGTTGGTTGTGGAGAGAGAGGTAATGAGATGGCTGAAGTGTTAAGTGACTTCCCAGAATTGACTACTGTCTATAAGGGTAAGGAGGAGAATATAATGCAGAGGACTTGTTTAGTTGCTAATACTAGTAATATGCCTGTCGCTGCTAGAGAAGCTAGTATTTATACTGGAATCACTATTGCTGAGTATTTCAGAGATTAAGGTTATAACGTAAGTATGATGGCTGATTCTACTTCTAGATGGGCTGAAGCTCTTAGAGAAATCTCAGGAAGGTTAGCTGAAATGCCTGCCGATGCTGGTTATCCTGCTTATTTGCCTACTAAGTTGGCTTAGTTCTATGAAAGGGCTGGAAGAGTCAAGTGTTTAGGAAGTCCTGATAGAGAGGGTATAATATTTATATCATATTTATATTTAATAATATATAATATAATAATATTGATATAATGTAATAATATTGACATAATGTAATATTAGGATCGGTAACTATTGTGGGAGCAGTTTCACCTCCAGGAGGAGATTTCGCTGATCCAGTGACTACTGCGACTCTTTCAATTGTGTAGGTTTTCTGGGGATTAGACAAGAAACTTGCTCAAAGAAAACATTTTCCTAGTGTTAATTGGACTATCAGTACTTCAAATTGTGAAAGGTAGTTGGACAGCTATTTCAATGATTTTGATTCCGAATTCAGTGCATTGAGGACTAAGTTCAAGGAAGTTTTACAAGAAGAGAGTGAACTTAATGAAATTGTATAATTAGTTGGTTCCGATAGTTTATCAGAAGATCAAAAATTGACTCTTGAAGTAATTATTATTATTAAATTATATTTTAATACTTTAAAATTATCATATTATTATTTAATAATATAATAATATTAAATCTTATTTTATTATTATTTATAATGTAATTTTATTATCATAATCATTTTATTATATAATGATTATAATTAGATTGCTAAAATAATAAGAGAAGACTTTTTGTAATAAGATGCTTTTTCAGGTCATGATTATACTTGCCCCCTTTACAAGACAGTAGGAATGATGAGAAGCATCTGTACTTATTATGATTATGCTAAAAAAACCATAGTGGAGTCTTCTTAAGACAATAAAATAAATTGGGCAACTATTCTTAATTAGACTAAGCCATTATTCACAAGATTAGCAAGAATGAAATTTATGGACCCAAAAATTAGTCAGCAAGAATTTGCTTAATAATTCGCAAGCTATTGTGATGAAGTTATTGCTACTTTCAGAAATATCCAAGACAAATGATTATTATTCTTCTTTATTAATAAATATTATCAAACAATATTTGTATTATTGATATTTATATTGAAAATATTATTATTATTATTACTTTTATTAATACTATTAAAATGTATAATTATATTTAAATATATTTTGATATTTTGCTATATGCATTAATAGATAAGTCTTAATAAACTATAAAAAATTATTGGTAAAAATAAATTCTTTAATAAAATAATTTAAAAATATAATCAGACATATTATTATAATTTGTTGAATATAATTTTTTAGAAATTTAATTTCCACACTTATATGAAATAGGTATTTTTTAATTTTACTTAAATGATTGTGATGTTTATTAATATATTTTAATAGTTTATTTAATATTTATTAATATTGATATTCCATAAGTATTTGATCTAATAATGCTAAAATTTGATAAACTATTTAATGTTAATGATTTTTTAATTAAAAGACAAAGTACTTTTAATAGAGGAGGTATTTAATAAGTAATTAGTTAAATTTTATTGAATTCAATCATTTTTTTATATTGACTTAAACTTGATTTATATAAATATTATAAAAAATATTACAAGCATTAATATAGTCATTAATATTTTTATTTTTTAATTTAATCATAAATTATTTACGAATATAAATTGAAAATAAAAATTTAATATTTAACTTTATTTTATTTTTTAACTGCATAAAATTCTTATTACAATTTTTACTTGATAATTTTTAATTTCATATTATAATTACATAAATTTAAATCTATAAAAATAATTTTTTGATAAATTATAATTATAATTTATTTTTTCTAATTTAAATAAATATTTATAAATATAAAAAATATTAATTGTTTTAAAATATTATTAATATTATTTTAATTAATTTTAAATAATATTTTTTTTGATATTACTAAAATTTATGTTTTGAACTAACACATAATTCGAATAGAATTATAAATAATAAATAAAAATAATAAAAATTGACGATATTGAAGACATTATAAAAAATATTATTGAAGAGGAAAAAGAAAAAACTGAAAATAAAAAATATTTGTAACTTGTAAATAAAATATAAAATTAAGAAAAATCTAATAATTTAGATCAGAATAAAACGAATGATTTAAATGATATAGAAAAGATTAAAAATTATGTTATTAAAGAAGAAAGTTCAACCTTGGAAAAATAATCAAATATTTCTTCTTAAGTTCAGTTAAATCAAACTATTAAGTTAATTTATCAAAAATATAATAATTAATTATAAAAAAATTAAAACTCTAATTAAAAATAAGCATTTTAAAATTAAATATTAGACTATTTATTAAATAAATATATTAATATATATTCAAAAAAAAATTAAATTAAAAATGATTGTGTGGAAAATAATTTAGAAAATGATTTAGTTTAATATGAATAAAATTATAATTCATATATTAATAATAATTAAAATTAATTTAAACAAAAATAATTTATTAAGAATAAAATTAATATTTATGATAAAATTTAAATTTAAAAAATAAAATAATTAAAATTAAATTAAGCTATTTAAAAAACTGGAATTTAAACAACTAACTCTTTAAAAATATAAATAGATTCGATATAAAAATATTATTCAGATTATTATAAATTTGCATGCTATTCTATTTTACAAATATTAATCAATTTATTTCAATTATTTTTTATAATTTTATAATATTTAAAATTAAATATTGACAATGAATAGACTGCTTCACCTACAAAGGACAATCAAATTTTAAGAATTCTATTTTCAATTTCCATAATTTTTGCATTAATTAAAACTTTCATAGGATTTTATATTTTTTCAAATTAATTTAATTAAATAAAGTACATAAAAGCATACATAATTTATAGTATATGATGAGATTTAACTATTTATTGGTGGTTAATTTAATCAATAATAACTTATAATTCTAAATTATTACTTAATTTGGGTATAACAATAATTTTAATTTTAATTAGACAAATAAATATTATTACGTTTATTAGATTTATAAATTTAAATTTAAAAAATGATTAAAATAAATTAAATTACTATTTTAAATTTAATTTTGATTATTAATATTAAAATCATAATATTAAAATTATTGAGTTTTTTAATTAATATTAAAAATTTTAATAAAATAAAAATATAATAATATAAATAATGCAGTAAAATGAAAAAGAAGGATAAATAGAGATGAAATAAAGTGAATAGTTAAATATAAATCAAACAAGTTTTTCAATAGACATAAACTCAGAAAGTACACAAGAGTTATTTCTGGGAAAAGAAAATACATTTGAAAATAGAATTCACTATGGAAATAATTGCGTATTTTTATTGAACAAAGATAAATAACCTATGTTAACACTTGGACCTCATTGGTATTTCTTTACAATAGCATTAACAATAGATATATACTACTAACAAGAAGTTCTAAATTACTTAAAGAATAACATGAAGCACAGTTGGATAGACATAACAATATAAATAATTCTAGGGTCAAGTTAAATAGTGTTCTACATATTGACAGCCCTAATAAACCCAGGAATAATATCAAATGGATTAGTTCTCAGTGAAGAGCAGATCCAAAGTAAGAAGTTCTGTGAAGTGTGTAAAGTGGAAAAGACTGCAGAAGTCTAGCATTGTCTAGATTGTGATGTTTGTGTCTAAGAGTATGATCATCATTGTCCTTGGGTTGGAAAATGTATTGCTAAGAAAAATATTATCTTTTTTAAGGCGTTCATTATCACTACCACTTTATCTTTTTTCTATTAATTATTTATCTTTTTATTCTATTCTAATTCATAGTAATGATTCTAATTATTTTAGTGATTCTAATAGTTATTAAATTTATATTATCAATTTTCATTATTATAATTATATTATCAATTTTCTATTTCTTCCACAAGACTCTCAATCAACATTCTTGATAACATCAATATTTTTAAAATCTTTTCTAGGTAAATAGGATCCACTCTTTAAATTTATATTATTATTTTATTTACTCGTTTTGTTTCAATTCCAGTATTTAGTTTGTTAGTTACTCTACATGATTTTATAAATCTTCAACTTTTTTATTTTTTTTTAAACTCATTTCTAGTTCTGCATTCTTTTATTTTAATTGTAGATTGTCTGTTAAAAGTTCTATTTTATTTTATTTTATTAAATTTAATTCATCTTAATAATAATAACTCTTGTTTTCTATATTATTTATCTATTCTTAATACTAATTATTAAATAAATTTTATTATTAATAATTATTTAATAATTTATCATATTCAACAACCAACTTATTATATTTTTCTTAATAATATGTTTTTAATTTTAAATTTACTAATGATTTTTAATTTTATTTAAAGTATTTAGTTTACTTTTTTATATTTTTTTTTAAAATATTCTATTATGATTATTAATTTAAATAATTACATCATCTATTATTTCTTTTTTTTATATTATTTCTTGATAATATTTCTTCTAGTGATTTAATTATTCTAAAAGAATTTAATTTTATAATTAAAATTAAGAATTATCGCTTATTTATTATTAAATTTATAATTCCTTATTGAGATTTTATTAAATTAAACTTAAATTTAAAATAATATATTACTTTTAAAGATTTTCAATATCTTCTTATTTTTAATATTAAAGATTATCATTTTAATTTTTGATTGTCATCAATTAATTTTGTTGCTACTAAAAATTTTCTTACAATTCTTTAATTTATTCTTAATATTTTAAAATTTGATATTGATAATCTTATTTTTAACTTAAATGTTAATTTAATTATTTTTGAAAATTTTCAAAAAAACTAAGTGATTATTTATTTATATTTTATATTTTATTTTTAGCCTCTTTAAGTTATTTATTTTATAATTTATTTAATTCTTATATTTCATTTTCTTTTTCTTATATTATTTGTAGATATTATTTTTCTTTTATATTCTAAATTAATTAAAATTAATATTTACCATTTTATTTTCTAAATTATTTTTTTCTTATTGAATTTATTTATTTTCTGTAAATAATCTCAAATTATCTTCAGTTTATATTTCATAATTATTATCATTATAGCATAACTAATTAATAATTTTTAAATTTTATATATATTTTTCTTATTAATTATTAATTTTTTCCATTAAATTATTATTTTAAACTATTAATTCATCATACTATATAGTTTTATTTTCCAACTATTATAATAATGATTGATTTTAAAGCTTAATTAAATCTTGTATTTCTTCTTATTATTATTCAAAATTATTTTGAATTTATTAATCATTTTATTTTATTATTTATTTTATATTATCTGTCAATTCGTCTTTGATATAAAATTCATTCAAATTTAAAATATTAGGTTATTATTAATTTTTTAAATTATTTTTTATTAATATTATTTCTTTCTGATAATTTTATTTTATTAAATCTAATTATTACAATATTTATTAATTTTAAAATTCTAAATTGTTATAATTTTATTTGAAATTATCTTCTCAAAATTAATAATTTATTTATTATTGATTCAATTATTAATTTAACAAATTAATTTTTTCCAAATATTATTCAATATTTTTTTATTATGCTAATATCCTATTTTTAAAATATAATATTTCTTTTTCTTATTCTTAATATAACATAAAAATTTTTTAATCTATTAAATATACTTACTAATTATTTATTTTTAATTATTTTGGGCCTAAACTAAAATCGAAATTAAAATTTTAATTTTTTTCTAAAAATTTTAAATTACAAGTCATTAATATTTAATTAATTTATATTTTTATTTGATAAAATTTTAAAATATAATAAATAGGAAATAATAATAAAATTATAAAAATAAAATTATTAAAAAATGGATTAGGAATATTAAAAGTAAAATGAATGGAATTAAAGATTTTAATAGTTGTAATAATATAAAAAAGAGATTGAAAAATTAGATAACGTAAGAAGAATAAGATTTTCATTGTAATTAGCTTAAGAAGATCCTTAAAAAGCTATAGAATTAAGTTTGATAATTTTAGAAAATGATAAAGACATTTACTTTTACGGATATTAAGCATTATAAATTGGATGAGTGTTAAAAAATGAAGTTATTATAATGAAAGGACTTCAAAGCAATTCATCTTACATTCAGCATTAAGCATGTAATTATGGAGCTTCAATAATATCAATTTAAAAAATTATAGATCTAATTATTTAAGATTAAATTACCAAAAAAATACTTAAATAATTGCTCGATAATAAATTAACTTTAATTCATAAGACTAATAAAAAAACGAAAGATAATTATCAAGAATTAGATTTATTATTTAATAAATTAGATTCTAATTAAATTATCAAATCATAGCAACCTTATTTTGCTAGTAGAATTTACCGTTTTGTTCAGAATAAATTTTTAAATAAAATATTGATTACTATTCAAAATTTAGAATTAAGTCTACTTAATTTTGGAAGTAATGTTTAAAAAATTAATAGAATATTTCAAAAGAATATATAATGAGTCTTTTAAAAGATTAATTTGAAATTGATTTGTATGAAAAAGCCATATTAGAACTATTTAAAGTAGATATTAGTTTGATATTTAAATTTATAGAAAAAGATGAAAAATGTTTTAGAAAATATTTTAATTATAAAAATTTAAAATAACTTATAATCAATAATTCAAATTTATTTTATTAAATTTATCTTGAAAAATAAAGTTAAATTTATATTAATAGAATGGAATATCTAAATTACATTGATTATTTTGATTAATAAACTAAAGATAAAATTTTAAAAGAAAGATTCAAAAGTATTTTATAAGGTAATCTTTAAGATTCGGAAAAATTTTCAAAAAATTTATCAAAAGATAATATATTGTATGTTTATAATCAAATGGAAACAAATGATTTATATAATTTGAAACCTTAAAAATTTTTTCAACTATTATTATTATTACCTTTTAGAGTGATATAGGAGTAATCAGAAAAATATTATAATTATAATATAAATCCAATAATTTTTGAATATTTAGATTAAGATCAATAAAAATTTTTGATATTATTTTAAAAGGATGCTCAAGAATAATTTAAATAAAATGCAGATTAATAAAAAGATGTAAACAAAAGAAAAGATGCTTATGATAATTTAATAAAATTAGTTACATTATATTAAAATTAAGAACAGTTTGTGGAAATATTAAAATACTTATTTTAAACTATTAAAAATTAATAAGATGATTTATGCAATCATGTAATAGAATCAATCTTAAATATACCATTAAAATTATTTAACTCTGAAAAAATTTTAAATATTTATACAGAAATTTTTAATTCTTTAATAATTAAAATAGATACTAGTAAAGAAACTTAGTTAAAATTATATCAATAAATTTATAATCTGTTTAGTTATTTTGTCAATAATTAGTAAATCACAAACTCATAAAATGTTATTAATTGGGCTTTAAAAATGATTCATATAATATACATTGAAAAAAACTTAGTTGAAAAATTTAGATTGGGTAAGAATAGAAAATATAATAGCAAAATTTAATTTGATTATCTTAATTAAATATGGTAATAGTTTATTTAAATTAAAATTTAAAATAAAAAATATGAATAATTATTTAATATTTTAGATTATTAAATAGATGATTTTTTCAGATACAAAAATAAGTTTATAAATTAAAATTATAGTTAAAAGCTTGAATAAATAATTTTTTTATAAGAAAAAGACTTTACATCATTATAATAAAAAATAAATATTTAAAACTAAGCATAATTATTATGGTTAAAAATAAGTTAAACTTCTTAAGAGAGAAAATAAAGAGTGTAAAAATTAATTTAAAAAAATAGTGAAAATATATTAAGAGATAGTATATTTAAATAGATATTATATAATAGTAGTGAATTCATAAATGAATTTTTAGATAAAATAGACTCAAATAAATCTTTGATAATTAATGGATATCCTTATATTAATGAGGATCTTTAAAATGGATTTTAGAAAAGATTAAGATAGAAATAGTAGAAAGGAGTTAATTAAATTTAGAATTTACTTCCTTAAGGAAATAATTATAATATTTGGATTCCTTCACAAATTGAAAGACTTAGATAAATACTAAAGGATTGTTAAGACCCTTAAAAAATAAATGTGACTGACATAGATCAAGAAAAATTAATCTAAATTTACGTAAATAGAATATCAAGATTACCTTAAACTTAATTTTATGAGCTTTAGTAGTTATAAGTACAGCATAATGAAAAAAAAATAGTTGTTCAAGAAATTTTATACTGTATCAAATATCTTAACAATACAAAATAATCTCTAGAATTTATTAAATATCTTATGACTTTTATCAACTCATATTTATCATTATTAGCTTAATAAATTATTTAGAAATTCATTTAAAATCTAGATCAAATAACTATTTAAAATATTATTCAAGAAATATTTAGTTAAGAAAAAATATCAGCCATTAAATTTGCTTTAAAATTATTTGCACAATATCCTAATGAAAATTAATGGCAATCTATTATAAATTTATATTAAAAAGGTAATTTTTATATTTATATTTTAGGTAAAAGTTTGAATAAAGATATTTAGATAGTAATTACTAAAACAATGATAAAGTTATTATAAAAATAATTATGGAGTAAAGAATAAAAACTATGGGATATTTTGGAACAATCTGTTTATTATGATTATCATTATGTTGACATTTTATCTTTAAAACCTTAATTAATAGTTGACTAAGAAATAAAATAAAAATATCAAAATTTAGTTTTGAAGTGTTTATAAAGCAACTGTAAAGATATAAGATATTAAACATGGAATTTATTATAGTAATGGACTGACGGTATTGAAGTTTAGATTTGTTAAATTGCCTTGTAATTAATATTAAGATTTAATGAAGATTAATAAAATATATATAATGTATTGCATAAAATATTTAAACAATAAAAGTATTTTGATCTTTTTTTCTTTAAAATAGTAAAATAAATCTATAATTTTAATAAAAATGATTTAATTATATTTGCTTCATGCTTAAATTCTTTAGATAAATTTTTTTAGTCTTTTGATACATAAGACGAAGTATTTCTTTAAAATTTTGAAATCATTTTCAAATTTATCTTAGAATTAGATATATATTTTTTTAAATCTTTCGTTGAATTAAATAGACGATTAATTTATTAAAATTTAAAAAAATATTTTGTTAGTTAGATGGAAAAGATTACTGAAATAGTATATGAAAATAATATTTTGCTAATCTAATAACTTAATTTGGATTTTTATTAAATTGCTAATTAAAATGAAACAGAAGTAACTTATTAAGATTTTTATAATAACAATACAAGTTAATATTATTAAAAAAAAGACTATATAAAATTAAAATAAATAATTCTTTTGGATATGATAAAATATTAAAAATATTATATAGATAATAATAAAAATATTTAAGTAATTTTAAGATAGTTTGCATAAAGTGACAATAATTTTATTAGAAATAGTGCATTATCATTAATAAATATTCGTTTTAAAATTAATAATATTGAATGATAAGAATATTATAATTTAATAAAAAAAATATTTTAATATAACATATATATATTTATTAAAATAAATAAAAATATATTTTGATTATTAAATATAATAAATATTAACTGTAAATCAAAATAATGTTCCAGTTTGAGAAACATTTATAAAATTTTGCTTTGCTGATGGAATTTATATGCAAATAAGAAAATAAAGTAATATTATTAATTAAATTCAGATCGATATATTAAAATAATTATTAATAGAAGATATTGATTTTTGTTCGAAATAAGTTTTTGAATTTTTATCAGAAAATAATAATTAATTTTTGAATATTTAAAATTTAAAGAAATTCATTTTATCACATGTTAAAATGAATGATATTTAGATAAAATCAATATTTGAATATTTTGATTTAAGTAATTCAAATAAAATAACTTATGAATAGTAAATATTTTTTTTAATTCAAGATTTTAATAAATACTCTTTCCTTCTAATTACAATCAATTAAAATAATAAAAGTTAAATAATAATGTTTGTTCAAAATTATTAATATAAATTTAATTATTATTAATTAAAATATTTAAAAAAATATCAAAAATTTAAATTAAAATTAATTAGTTTTGTGTAAAAACAAAACTAAATTGTTATTAATATGATGATTTAATAAGAAAAATATTCATTCTTATATCAAAATACAATTAAAAAATCAATTAAAAAAAGTATTAATAAAAATAAATTAATTTAATTTAAGTTTTTATGATTTTATGAAAGATTAAAAAGTAAAAAATATTTCCTAAAATGATATTAATTCTATATTTTTTAGTTTATTAAAAAAATGAAATTTATTTGAAATCAATCTATAAGATTTTTTTAATTATTTTAAAATAAATTCTCTTAATGATAAAAATTAGCATAAAAATTATTATTAATAATTTCAAAATGAATAATAAAAAGATAATGATTTTGATATTAAAAATTTACATAATAAAAAAAATAATAATAATAGTTTTGAATTCAGTGAGATATAAAAAAATCTTTCAACAAATAGTTAAAATAAATAATTACTTAGATAATAAAATAATATTGATTATGAATTTGATAATATATAGTAGGAATTTTAATAATAATAATAAAATTAAGAAGACTTTTCTTAATAAATATATTTAATTTAACAACCATTTTAATGTTAATAAATATGTCATGATTATTAATAAGATTATTGTAATGATACTTTAAAAAAAAATGAGAAATAATAATAATATTTTTAAAGCAATTATAATTAAAATATACCTTATTAAATATAGGAGTGATAATTAAAAAATTAATAATTTTAATATATAAATTTAAATTAACCTATTTAATAAATACCTTTATCTTTACATTTAATAGCTATTCCATAGTAAAAATCATAATTTTAATTTTAGTAATAATAACAATAATTTTAATAAGATAAAAATGATGAAAATATACAAAATTTAAAGTAAAATTAAGATTAAAGAAATAGTACATACAAAAAAAATAGCTCTTAAAATCTAAATAAAGTAAATATTAATGATTATCTATAATAAACTTAAGGAGAATAATTAAATTAAAACAAAAATACTTTTCAATAATAAAGTTGATTTAAAACACCATTAATAAATAACGATTATTTAATAGAATCAAATAATAAATAAAATAATCAATTTAAAAAAAAATTAGATTATAATCAAATAAATAGAATTAATGAAAATTAATAATCTGATGTTGAAGAATAAAAAATAGCATAAACTTTCGATTTTTCTAATTAATCTTTTTCATACTTTGATTAAACATACATAAAAGAAGAGAATAAAAATAGTTCTTAAAATAATACAAAAAATGAATAAAATAATCATAGAAAATTATAATAAAACATATTGAAATAATATTTTAGTATAATTCGATTTAATTTTAGATAAATTGAGCAAATAAAAATTTAATTAATTGACATTGATAATTTTAATTGTTAAGATTTATTCAAATATTTTGACTAGAACAATAATAAATAAATTAAAATTATAGATCTCCAAAATTTCTTAAAAAATTTATAAATTTTATAAAATAAAAATGCAATTTTTTAAGTTTTTAAAAGATTTGATGTTAATCAATAAGGATTTTTAGATTAAGATGATTTATTTAATATGATTAATCCAATAAATTGTATTTATGAAAAATATCTTTATAATAAAAAATCATAATTTACAAACGATTGATAAATTAAATTTCAAGATGAAATTTTAATATTATTAAAAAATTTATTTGAAATATTTATCAAACTAGAAAATTAATTCGAAAAACTGAGGCAAAAAATTTATTATAATAAATTACTTAATTTAACCTAATTATTTCTAGAAATGAATGAAAATAATAAATTTTAAGGAATAAATAAATCAAATATATTTAAATTTATAAAAAAAAATGATATAAATTATTAAGATATAAAAGATGACGAATTAGAATTTATATTTAGAATATTTAATAAAAATAAAAAATAAAAGGAAATAAGTTTCAAATAGTTTGTTGAGGAATTAGTTCCTATATGTTTAGAATAATGATATTTATTATATATAAAGTATAATGAAATATAAATTTTTAATATAAAAAGACTGTTTTTAAGAATAATATATAATAACTATTGCGTAAAAAAATGAAAAAGGATACCAACTATCACAATCCTAGTCAATTAAAGAGAGAAGATATGGAAAACAGAAATTTTCAGATCGAAACCCAGACTTAACACAATATTTAAGGTTATTACTATTATCAAGATAGTAACAATTATGTAGATCCATCTCCAATGTTTTCATCCCGCACACACAATCAATCTAAAATAAATACGTTAATTACTCCTCATCAGATTCTCCAGTAACATTTTCTATTAACTAACACTCCAAGGGATACACTCTTTCAATTTCAGGAATTTAAAAGTGAAAGGCAATAATTACAAATATTCTGGCCAACAAAAAATAACAATGATTATGAACTTGATCATTAATACAATCTTTTTCATGATAATTCGAATTCTTCTTAGAATTAGAATCAATTTGAACAAAAGAGTGAGAAATTTGTAACTCCTATAAAAAAATTTAATAAGAAATTTATTTCATTTACGGAGCCAAAATAGTTTGAAAGTCATAATAATAATTAATTAGTATCAGAAGTCAAAAAAGAGAAGGGCTTGAAAATGTTAGCCATAAAAGTTAAAAATATTGTAAATGAGTTTGAAATTACTACTTATAAAGATGTTGCAGAACATCTCATTAAAACTGAATATTCACATTTATAAAAATAGGTAAAATAATTTTTAATTTATATTTTTAAGATTTATTATTATTTATTAATTTGATATAAAATTTAGAATTATTTTAATTTTATAATATCTTATTTTTTATAAATAGTGTAAAGAGGAATTCAACATTAAAAGAAGAGTTTATGATGCTTTGAATGTTTTGATTGCATCTAAAATTATAGATAAAGTTAATAAAAGTGTAAGAAAAAACGAAAATACCAAAAAAATTGGAAAAAAATTCAAAAATAGTTTTATGAATTCATTATAAGAATAGGAATAATTAATTAAAATCAAATAATAGAATTTGGATAATAAAAAAAAACTATTTTTTGAATAAAATAATAAACTATAAAAAATAAGTGAATTGTTAAAAAGAAATACTAGAAATTAGAAAAAAAACTTATAATTCAAGGAATAGTAAGTTAATGATAAACTTTAACCATTCATTTACTTTCCATTCATATTTATTGACAATAATTTAAATTAGATTGAAATAGAAAAAAATGAAGAATCTACTGCAATTCAAATAAAATCGTAGTAAAATCTAGATATTAAAGCAGATTTAGATTTTTTAGAGAACATTAAATTAGAAGAAGAGCAGGTAAAATATTAAGTTCAAAATGGAGGAATGTTCTATGAAATAAACCCTATGAAATGATAAATTCATATCAAATATTTGAAATCATAAAAAGATTTCAAGATAATAATATAAATATAATAAATTTCATATAAATTTTTAAATATATTTTTATAATAGTTATCAGTCATTTAAATAAACTAAAATTTTTATAAAAATATTAATTGACATAAATTTATGTAATTATAATAATAAATATATAATATTAATTGTATATTTAAAAAATATTTATAAATATTTATAAATATTTATTTTAAAAATATATATTTATATATATAATTATTAATTTTAAATATATATATATTTGAACTTATTATATTCTAATATATATATTTATATCCAAAATATAATAAGATTGATAGATTTTATTTTGTTATATTTTGAATTATATTTAATATATTTGTACAGTATTATTACATTGTGAGTATTTATTAATATATAAAAAATAAATAAAATTATAAACAAATAATATTAAATAGATTAAGATAATCATATTCATATTTTATTAAAAGTATCAGTAGGCACTTAATATTAGTTGATGTTGTTTGAACTGACATTAGTATAATCACTTTCATTATTGTCCCTCTTAATACTTCTCCTTCTAAGATACCAGAAGACAAGGAAAACAAGGAAAATTGCTAATAAAACAATTAGAAAAGCCCACTTGGAATCATTCTGTGCATAATTATCCCTCTATTACCTTTCCTATTAACTATACCCACTTCTATCTTACTCTCCAATCTAATTAAATACATCATTGTTATTTTTGCCGAAATGTTTAGCCTTTCTTATATTCTCACTCCAAGCAGTTGCCATCTACTCCATACTCAATTCTACAGCTTGGTTTGCTATTTTTGATTTCCTTATTTCGTCTAATAAATTCTAGTAGTCTATTGTTGTTAATCCGATAGTGTTGTTATTTACTTTATCCCCTTCTAAGTATTATTGTAGTCCTGTTATTATTTCTTTTATTTGTTGTTTTTATGAACCTTCATGCTCGTAGTGATGAATCATTAGTTAAGCTAATTGGATTTTTTTACGGTTTTCGATGTTTGTTGAGTTTCTTTCTTTTAAAAAAATTTAGTTTAGAGTTTCGAAAGCACTGTGTAATTTTTGAATTTGTTCATCATAATTTTGTTTTTTTTCTTTATCATCATACCTTTCTTTTATTTCGTTTAACATATCCTTCAAGGTATGTATTAAATCAGACTTACTTATGTTTGTTTAATTGAATATTCCTTTTTACATTGAATTTAATATCATATTCTTTTAGATTGTTTTTACTATTTCTTTTGTATAATCTAGTTTATTTTATTATTATCTTCCCCTTATTATCAATGTTATTATTATTATTATTTTTGTTAATATCTAAATATTCATTTTATTATTTGTTATAAATATTTCTATTATAATAATTGAATCTTATTAATATTAATTTTAAAAGAATATAAATAAATTAATATTTAATTAAAAATAAATTAAAAAGAAGTAAAAATTATAAATAATTTTTTCATATTTTATAAGCTTTTTGATAATTTATTGGATTATTTTTTTAAATATTTATCCTATTTGATATATCCACATAAAAAATATTTACAATTATAAGGTATTTATGGGTTATAATTTTAATTAATTTTTCCTTTAATTATTAAATATTAATTTAAACTAGTCTAGTTAGAATTATTTAATAATTTTTAATTTTATATTTAAAATTATTGTTTAAATTTAGATATAAAAAATTTATAATAATTCATATTTATTATATTGTATAATAATTGTATTTTATACATGTTCTGTTAAAAATTTTTTATTAAAATTTTTCTGTAATAAATTAATTTATTTAAATTTTTCCTAATAAAAATAATATTTACCCAATACTTCTATTTATATATTTTGTATAAATTTTTCCTATAACTTTATTTAGATAAATAGTATATTATTTATTTTAAATTTTCTATAATTAATTACTAACATCTTTTATTAATAATTCTATCTCTTTTTTATTTTAACATATTTAATTTGATAAGGTTTTTAAATATTATTTAAATCTTTTAATTTCAATTTTAATTATAAATATTTAATGCTGAGTAAAAACTTAATTTAATTATTTTTAAGAATTTTAATCATTTTTAAAATACTATAAATTAATTGAATATTTAATTTAGCAGAAATCATTTTATCTAATTTTTTTACTTAATAATTTTTTGAATTAACTATACATTAGTTTTTGTTTTTAAATATTTGTTTTTATTTTTAGATATATCAATTTATATTGAAATAAATTTTTATTTGCTGTAAAAAATAGAGCAAGGAAATTTTAAACCTTTTTAATCATATTACAATTAATTCGAAATTCTTTTATTGAAATTTTAAAATTTATTTTCAAGACTAATTAATTAAGATACTTTATATTCTTAATATATTTATGTCTTTTTTTCTTTATATTATATTTAAATATATTATTTTTATAATAATAACTAATTATTAATATTCAATTATGAATCAACTCATTCTTATTATAGTGATACTATTTTATTCAAAGGTTATTAGCAAATAAATTAAATAGCCTGATTAAATTGAAAATATGATCTAGCATAATCATTAGAATATTGATTTTCCTCTTTATCAATAAAATATTCAATAAACATTGTTTCAGAAAATAAATCAGGATTATTTGATTTAGCCACTATATAATTAAAAATATTATTTAATTCATCAGGATCTATAAGACATATTTTTTAAAGTTCATTTTATTTATTGTATTCATTAATATCTGTTTAAATATAATTTTGAACTAAGTGAAGACATTTTTGCTTTTCTAATATTGTTGGTAATTTATTTATATTTTTTAACTAATTTATACTTTTTTGAAAAGGAAACTCATTAAAACATAAATTTTTAGATATATAAAATTAATTAGCTTAGTACTTTTATAATTCTTACATTTTTATCTTTAATATTTAAGTTTCTTAGTTTTATTATTTTTTAATCCTAATCATATCCATTGTAAATTCATAAATATCATATTTATTATTATATTTTTAAGAAAATATGCGTTATTTTATTATTCCATTTATATTACAAAGAAGTAAGTTTTTTTAATAATTAGATAAATTAGTTTGAATATAATTGCCATATAAATTTATAAAAATCTTTTTTAGTAAATCTGTTATATTTTCAATTGACTTTTTTAACACTTCAATTTAATTTATTTATTATTATTTTCTTTTAATAACAATGCTCAAACTTTTAATTATATCACTAATCAAATAATTTTCCTAGAAAATATCTTCTTCTAGTATTTTTATTAGTCTTTAAAAATTCTATTAGTCTATTTCAAAAATTTTATTTTATTCTTCTTAATATTAATAATATGATATTGAACTTTAACGCTTTTTTAACTCATTTTTAAGAATCTATTGTTAATCAAGTTTAATTTCAACATTTTAAAAATTATTTTAAATTTATTCTTCTGTGTCTTTAATTATAAAGAAAAATTATTATTATTTTATGATAAATACCAAACACAGTATAGTTAAACCAAGCATGATTAATAATTTGATTGCTATATTTAAAAAAATTTAATGATTAGACTTAAGTAAATAAATCATTTAGAATTTCATCTTCAGGATTTTAATCACAACATATTGTAAATTGAGATACTGTGATTAGCTTCCAACTACACTAAAATAATATTTAATAATTTTATAAATAATTACGTTTCCTGAAGTAGAGAAATTAATATTTTTCCTCATTTACATAATTGTTTTAAAATCCTTATTGTATTTCCCTATTTATATTTAGATATCATTATCATCTTACTCTTTTAGACATACTAACTATTTAATACGATTACC
>Ga0315908_10000270_pt1 | contig 40810 bp, 37 predicted proteins | sample LakEriMetagenome_12_FD_203520 | JGI IMG/M metagenome (GOLD analysis project Ga0315908, IMG submission 203520) | Freshwater fungal communities from buoy surface, Lake Erie, Ohio, United States - Buoy 4 MA124 | ecosystem: Environmental > Aquatic > Freshwater > Lake > Lake biofilm | place: USA...
GAGCGGCTGTCGATTGCCGGCAATTGCCGCATGTGTCTTGTCGAGCTGAAAGGCGCGCCCAAGCCTGTGGCCTCCTGCGCTTGGTCGGTGAAAGATTGCCGTCCCGGCCCGAATGGCGAACCGCCGGTTGTCGTCACCAAATCGTCGACGGTAAAAAAGGCGCGCAATGGCGTCATGGAATTTCTGCTGATCAACCATCCGCTCGATTGCCCGATCTGCGATCAGGGCGGCGAATGCGATTTGCAGGATCAGGCCATGGCCTTTGGCGTCGACAGTTCGCGCTATGCGGAAAACAAGCGCGCGGTCGAAGACAAATATATCGGGCCGCTGGTGCGCACCTCGATGAACCGCTGCATTCATTGTACGCGCTGCGTTCGCTTTACGGCGGAAGTTGCAGGCACGGGCGATATGGGTGCCATCGGTCGCGGCGAGGATATGGAAATCACCACCTATCTTGAAACCGCCATGTCCTCCGAACTGCAGGGCAATGTTGCCGATCTCTGCCCGGTCGGTGCGCTTCTGCCAAAACCCTATGCGTTCAAGGCGCGCCCGTGGGAACTCGGCAAGACGGAATCCATCGATGTGATGGATGCGCTGGGTTCGGCCATTCGCGTCGATATTCGCGGCCGCGAGGTCATGCGTATTCTGCCGCGCGTCAATGAGAGCGTGAATGAGGAATGGATTTCCGACAAGACGCGCCAGATCGTCGATGGTCTGAAGAGCCAGCGTCTCGACCGTCCCTACATTCGCAAGGATGGCTGCCTCCAGCCTGCCTCCTGGGGCGAGGCATTCGCCGCCATTGCAGCGCGCGTGAAAGCGACGACGCCGGCGCGTATCGGTGCTTTGGCTGGCGATCTTGCGAGCGTCGAAGATATGTTCGCGCTGAAAGTGCTGATGGACAATCTCGGTGCGAAAAGCATCGATTGCCGTCAGGATGGCACGAAGCTTCATCCGTCTCTCGGTCGGGCTTCTTATCTGTTCAATCCGACGATTGCCGGTATTGAGGAAGCTGATGCGATCCTGATCGTGGGTTCCAATCCGCGCAAGGAATCGCCGGTTCTCAATGCGCGCATTCGCAAGCGCTGGCGCATGGGCGGCGTGCAGATTGCGCTTGTCGGCGAACGCGCCGATCTGACTTACGATTACCAATATCTGGGTGCGGGAGCCGAGACTTTGGCCGAGCTTGCTTCGGGCAAGGGCTTTGCGGACGTGCTCGCCAAAGCGCAGCGCCCGATGGTGATTGTCGGGCAGGGCGCACTCATGCGCGCGGATGGACTTTCCATTCTCGCAACGGCTGCCAAGCTCGCGCGCCCCGCCGCAGATTGGAACGGCCTTGCCGTTCTGCATACGGCGGCAGCGCGTGTGGGTGGCCTCGATCTCGGCCTCGTGCCGGGCGAGGGCGGCTTGGATGCCTGGGCCATGACGCGACCGGGCGCAGTGGATGTTCTGTTCAATCTCGGCGCCGACGAGATCGATATCGCGCCGGGCGCTTTTGTTGTCTACCAGGGCACGCATGGCGATCGCGGGGCGCATCGCGCCGATGTCATTTTGCCGAGCGCGACCTATACCGAGAAATCGGGTCTCTACGTCAACACCGAAGGGCGTGTGCAATATGCAGATCGCGCCAATTTCGCGCCGGGCGAAGCGCGCGAGGATTGGGCCATTCTGCGCGCTCTGTCTGACGTGCTGGGCGCAAAACTTCCCTTCGACTCGCTGTCTGCCCTGCGCAAGGCGCTCTATGCGGCGCATCCGCATTTCGGCCGTGTCGATGCCATCGAGCCGGGCGCTCTGTCTTTTGGGGCGCAGAATGTCGATTTGCAGCCCGGCGCCTTCACCAATGCGGTGCAGGATTTTTATCTGACCAACCCGATTGCCCGCGCCTCTGCCGTCATGGCGGAATGTTCGGCTCTTGCGAAAGGACGCCTGCAACAGGCGGCGGAGTGACGACGTGATGGATTGGCTTCTTCCGCTCCTCATCATTCTGGCGAAATCGCTCGCGCTGATCGCCGGGCTCCTGATTGTCGTGGCTTATCTTCTGTGGGTCGATCGCAAGATCTGGGCGGCGGTGCAATTGCGTCGCGGACCGAATGTTGTCGGACCTTGGGGCCTGCTGCAATCTTTCGCTGACCTTCTGAAATTCGTGCTCAAGGAGCCGGTCATTCCGGCGGGCGCGAACAAGGCTATTTTCCTGCTCGCGCCTTTCGTTACCGGCATGCTCGGCCTTGCCGCCTGGGCGGTGATCCCGGTGGCCGATGGTTGGCAGATTGCCGATCTCAATGTCGGCATTCTCTATATTTTCGCGATCTCTTCGCTTATGGTCTATGGCGTGATCATGGGCGGTTGGGCGTCGAATTCGAAATATCCCTTCCTTTCGGCTTTGCGCTCGGCGGCGCAAATGGTCTCTTACGAAGTCTCCATCGGCTTCGTCATCGTCACGGTTTTGCTCTGCGCCGGTTCGCTGAATTTGGGCGAGATCGTCAAGGCGCAGGATTCGCAATACGGCATGCTGGGCTGGTATTGGCTGCCGCTCTTCCCGATGTTCATCATCTTCTTCATCTCGGCACTGGCTGAAACAAATCGCCCGCCCTTCGATCTTGTCGAAGCGGAATCGGAACTGGTTGCGGGCTTTATGGTGGAATATTCCTCCACGCCCTATCTTCTCTTCATGCTCGGCGAATATGTCGCCATTGTAGGCATGTGCGCGATGATGACGATCCTGTTCTTCGGCGGCTGGCTCTCGCCCATTCCTGTTTGGCCCTTTACCGAAGTGCCGGGCGTCATCTGGTTCCTGCTGAAAATCTGTTTCTTCTTCTTCTGGTTCGCGCTCGTGAAGGCTTTCGTGCCGCGCTATCGCTATGACCAGTTGATGCGTCTGGGCTGGAAAGTGTTCTTGCCGATCTCGCTCGCCATGGTCGTGATCGTGGCTGGCGTGTTGCAATTCACGCGGGCTTGAGGGCGTGCTGCGGGAGAATCCAGCTCTCGCGGGCGCGCTGATCGGGTTGGCGATCGGTGTGGTGAAATATGTGGCTGTGCTGGCGATGATCGGCGCAGCAGTGGGACGCGAAGTCAAAAGCGCGCCCACAGATGAAGTGGATTTCGCGGGCTTTGGCGCGCGGATGCGTCCGGTGAAATGGATGCTCCTCGCGGTTGCCTTCGGGGTGCTCCCGGCGGTGGGTTACATCGCCGGATCGGCGCTCGGCAAATGAGGTGGAAAGCATGAGACTCGACACCGCCGCAAAGGCGCTTTTGCTGAAGGAATTCGTCGGGGCCATTGGCCTCTCGATGCGCTATTTCTTCAAGCCCAAGGCGACGATCAATTATCCGCACGAAAAGAACCCGACTTCGCCGCGGTTCCGCGGCGAACATGCTTTGCGTCGCTATCCCAATGGCGAAGAGCGTTGCATCGCCTGCAAATTGTGCGAGGCCATCTGCCCGGCGCAGGCCATTACGATTGAAGCCGGCCCGCGCCGCAATGACGGCACGCGCCGCACGACGCGCTATGACATCGACATGGTGAAATGCATCTATTGCGGCCTGTGCCAGGAGGCCTGCCCGGTGGATGCCATTGTCGAGGGGCCGAACCAGGAATTCGCGGTCGAGACCCGCGAGGAGCTTTATTACGACAAACAGCGCCTGCTTGAAAACGGCGCCCGCTGGGAACGCGAGATCGCGCGCAATATCGCGCTCGACGCGCCCTACCGCTGATCTGGGGACCTGAGCCATGAACGCCGCAACGGCCTTCTTCTATCTCTTCTCGATCGTCATGATCGGTTCGGCCTTCATGGTGATTGCCGCGCGCAATCCTGTGCATTCGGTCCTGTTCCTCATCCTGGCCTTCGTCAATGCAGCGGGTCTGTTCCTTTTGCTGGGCGCAGAATTTCTGGCGATGATCATTGTCATCGTCTATGTCGGCGCGGTCGCCGTGCTCTTCCTCTTCGTCGTCATGATGCTCGATGTCGATTTCGCCGAGCTGAAACAGGGCTTCCTGCAATATCTGCCCGTCGGCTCTTTGATCGGCGCAGCGGTTTTGATCGAGCTCGTGCTTGTGCTGGGCACCTGGACTTTTGCGCCCGCCGCTATGGGTACGCCGGGATCGCCTGCGCCGGCCGATGTGTCGAATACGGTGGCGCTCGGCCGCATCCTCTATACGAAACATGTCTATTTCTTCCAGTCGGCGGGTCTCATCCTGCTGGTTGCGATGATCGGCGCCATCGTTCTGACGCTGCGCCACAAGCCCGACGTCAAGCGTCAGAACATTGCGGATCAGAACGCACGCGACAAGAAAGACGTCGAACTCAAGAAAGTGCCCTCGCGGGCCGGCGTTTGAGGAGAGGGCCATGATCATCGGATTGACACATTACCTGATCGTTGCGGCCATGCTCTTCACGCTCGGCGTGGCGGGCATCATCCTCAACCGCAAGAACATCATCATCATTCTGATGTCGGTCGAGCTGATCCTGCTCTCGGTCAATATCAACCTCGTCGCTTTCTCCGCCTTCCTGAGCGATCTGACCGGGCAGGTGTTCTCCCTTCTCATTCTCACTGTCGCTGCAGCAGAAGCCGCCATTGGTCTTGCTGTGCTCGTCACCTATTTCCGCAACCGCGGTTCGATCGCGGTTGAGGATATCAACGTCATGAAGGGCTAAGCGGCCGCCATGTATCAGGCAATCGTCTTCCTGCCGCTCCTCGGCTTCCTCATTGCAGGGCTTTTTGGCCGGCAACTCGGCGCGCGCCCGGCAGAACTCGTCACAACGGGTCTGCTCTTCGCATCCGCCGCTTTGTCGTGGATTGCCTTCATCCAAGTCGGCTATGGCAATGCGCCGATGAGCGTGCCCGTGCTGGCGAATTGGATCACGTCGGGCAATCTGCGCGTCGACTGGGCTTTGCGGGTGGATACGCTGACCTCAGTTATGCTGGTGGTTGTCACCTCGGTGTCGGCGCTCGTCCATCTCTATTCCATCGGCTACATGCACGAGGACAAGAGCCGCGCGCGTTTCTTTGCCTATCTGTCGCTGTTCACTTTCGCCATGCTCATGCTGGTGACCTCCGACAATCTGGTGCAAATGTTCTTCGGCTGGGAGGGCGTCGGCCTCGCCTCCTATCTGCTGATTGGCTTCTGGTATGAAAAGCCCTCGGCCAATGCTGCGGCGATCAAGGCTTTCGTCGTCAATCGCGTCGGCGATTTCGGTTTTGCACTCGGCATTTTCATGATCTTCGCCCTGACGGGCTCGGTCGCTTTCGATCAGATTTTTGCAGCTGTGCCCGGCCTTGCCGGCAAGCCGATCGATGCTTTCGGCCTGCATGTCGATGCACTCACGCTGACCTGTCTTCTGCTCTTCATGGGCGCGATGGGCAAATCCGCGCAATTCCTGCTGCACACCTGGCTGCCGGATGCGATGGAAGGCCCGACGCCCGTGTCTGCGCTCATTCATGCCGCAACCATGGTCACGGCGGGCGTCTTCATGGTTGCGCGTCTGTCGCCCATTTTCGAACTGGCGCCTGCGGCTTTGACGGTCGTCACCGTCATTGGCGCGATCACCGCCTTTTTCGCCGCCACCGTCGGCCTGGTGCAAAACGACATCAAGCGCGTGATTGCTTATTCAACCTGCTCGCAGCTCGGTTACATGTTTGTGGCGCTGGGTGTTGGCGGCTATTCGCTGGCCATTTTCCACCTGTTCACCCACGCTTTCTTCAAGGCGCTTTTGTTCTTGGGCGCGGGCTCCGTCATTCACGCCATGCATCATGAACAGGACATGCGCAACATGGGCGGGCTTCGCAAGGAGATCCCGTTCACCTTCTGGATGATGACGATCGGGACGCTGGCACTCACCGGCTTCCCCTTCACGGCTGGCTATTATTCGAAAGATGCGATCATCGAGGCGGCCTATGCGGGCAGCGCGCACTCAGGTGCTGCTGTTTTCGCCTTCATCATGACGATCATTGCGGCCGGCCTGACGTCTTTCTATTCATGGCGTCTGGTGTTCATGACCTTCTATGGCGAGCGCAAGGCGCACGGCCATGATCATCACGACGATCATGCCCATGCAGCCGCCAATGACGATCATGCGCATCATGGCCATGGCGACCACAAGCCGCATGAATCGCCGCTTGTGATGCTGGTGCCGCTTGGTGCGCTGGCGGTCGGCGCTTTGTTTGCAGGCATTGCCTTCTCCGGCCATTTCATTGGCGCGGCCTATGACAGTTTCTGGAAGGGCTCGCTCTTCACGGTACCGAACAATCATATCCTGCACGAGATCCACACTGTGCCGGCGGTCGCCGTCTATGGCGCGACGGTGATGATGGTTCTGGGCTTCGTTCTGTCGCTCTTGATCTATGTGATCTATCCGGGCACGGCGAAGCGCATCGCGGATTCCAATCCGCTGCTCTACAAATTCCTGCTCAACAAATGGTATTTTGACGAGCTTTATGATCGCATCTTCGTGCGCCCGGCCTTCTGGCTTGGTCGCCTGTTCTGGAAGGGCGGCGACGGGCGCATCATTGACGGCATGGGACCGGACGGCATTTCTGCGCGCGTGATCGATGTCACCAACCGCGTCGTCAAATTGCAGACCGGCTATATTTATCATTATGCCTTCGCGATGCTGATCGGCCTTGCCGCCATCATCACCTGGTATCTGGTCGGAGGAATACGCTGATGTTTGGCTTCGGCATCCTCTCCGGCCTGATCTTCCTGCCGCTTGTTGGCGCAGCGTTTATTCTCGCCTTGCGCGGCGATGATGAAGCAACACGGCGCAATGTGCGCTGGGCGGCGCTCATCACGACTGTTGCGACTTTCATTCTCTCGCTTGTCGCCTGGGATCGCTTCGATCCGGCCAATCCCGCCTTCCAGCTGGTTGAGCAAAAGACATGGCTTGGTGAGACCATTCTCTACAAGCTCGGTGTCGATGGCATTTCCATGCCCTTCGTCCTGCTGACGACCTTCCTGATGCCTTTCTGCATTCTGGCCTCATGGGAATCGATTGAGACGCGCGTGCGCGAATATATGATCGCTTTCCTTGTGCTTGAGACGCTGATGATCGGCGTCTTTGCGGCGCTGGATCTGGTGCTCTTCTACGTCTTCTTCGAAGGCGGCCTCATTCCGATGTTCCTGATCATCGGCATTTGGGGCGGCAAGCGGCGCATTTATGCCTCGTTCAAATTCTTCCTCTACACGCTGGCAGGTTCGCTGCTCATGCTGCTGGCGATCTTCGCCATGTATGCAGTGGCCGGCACGACCGACATTACGGTTCTGCTCAAGACGCAATTTGGCGTGTCGATGCAGAAATGGCTCTGGCTCGCCTTCTTCGCCTCTTTCGCGGTGAAAATGCCGATGTGGCCGGTGCACACCTGGCTGCCTGATGCGCATGTGGAAGCGCCGACGGCAGGCTCCGTCATCCTGGCCGGCATTTTGCTGAAAATGGGCGGCTATGGCTTCCTGCGCTTCTCGCTCCCCATGTTCCCCGATGCGTCGCAATATTTTGCACCGCTCGTCTTCACTCTCTCTGTCATCGCCATTGTCTACACGTCGCTGGTGGCGATGGTTCAGGAGGATATGAAGAAGCTCATCGCTTATTCATCCGTGGCGCACATGGGTTTTGTCACCATGGGCATTTTCGCCATGAACGAGCAGGGCGTGCAGGGCGCGGTCTTCCAGATGGTGTCGCATGGCATTGTCTCGGGCGCGCTCTTCTTGTGTGTCGGCGTCGTCTATGACCGCATGCATACGCGCGAGATTTCAGCCTATGGCGGTCTCGTCAATCGCATGCCCATCTATGCGGTGGCCTTCCTCATTTTCACCATGGCCAATGTCGGCCTGCCGGGCACGTCCGGATTTGTCGGTGAATTCCTCACGCTGATGGGCGCGTTCAAGGCCAATACTTGGGTTGCGTTTTTTGCCACAACTGGCGTGATCCTGTCGGCCGCTTACGCACTCTACCTTTATCGCCGCGTTGTCTTTGGCGTGCTCGACAAGCCCAATCTCAAGGCGATTCAGGATGTCTCGCCACGGGAGATGGTGCTGCTTGCACCGCTCGTTCTGCTGACGATCTATTACGGAGTTCAGCCAGGCCCGATCCTCGACGCCTGTGCGGCCTCCGTCTCTCTGCTTGTAAAAAATCTCGACACGGCGCTTTCGGCGACCAAGACGGCCGCGCTGGCGCTGCACTGAGGACACGAGACCATGACGCCCATTTCTTTCGCGCTTGCACATACTCTGCCGGAGCTCATCCTGGCGGGGGGCGCGCTCGTGCTCCTCATGCTCGGTGCCTTCAAGGGCCATAAGGGCGACTGGATCATTTCCGAACTCGCCATTGCGATCATCGGCATTGCTTTCCTCACTCTGTTCACGCCCCTTGCCGGCAAGGTGGTGATCTGGGACGGCGCTTTCATCGATGATGCATTCGGGCGCTTCATGAAGGGTCTTGCGCTCATCGGTTCGATGGTGAGCCTTTTGCTGTCGCGCGAATATATGGCGCGCGAAAAGATCGATCAGTTCGAATATCCGGTGCTCATTCTGTTGGCGACGACGGGCATGTGCATGCTGATTTCGGCGCAAAATCTCATCGGCCTCTATCTCGGCCTCGAATTGATGAGCCTGTCGCTTTATGTGCTCGCTTCCTTCCATCGCGACAATCTGCGCGCCTCTGAAGCGGGTCTGAAATATTTCGTTCTGGGCGCTTTGTCGTCCGGCATGCTGCTTTATGGCGCCTCGCTTCTCTATGGTTTTGCCGGCACGGTTTCCTTCACCGGCATTGCTGAAGCGCTCAAGGGGAATGTCTCGCTCGGCGTGGTCTTCGGCCTTGTCTTCCTTCTGGCTGGCCTTGCGTTCAAAATGTCGATGGTGCCGTTCCACATGTGGACGCCCGATGTTTATGAAGGCGCGCCAACGCCGGTCACGGCCTTTTTCGCCTCTGCGCCGAAGATGGCGGCTGTCGCGATCACTCTGCGCATCATCATCACGGCCTTTCCGGGCATCATGCCGCAATGGCAGCAGATCCTGATCTTCATCTCCTTGCTGTCCATGGCGCTTGGTTCTTTTGCCGCAATCGGCCAGACCAATCTCAAGCGCCTCATGGCCTATTCGTCGATCGGCCATATGGGCTTTGCCATGGTTGGCCTGGTGCCGGGTACGCAATCGGGCATTTATGGCGTGCTGATTTACATGGCGATTTATCTGGCCATGACGCTCGGCACTTTCGCTGCGCTTTTGTCGATGCGCATCGGCGATCGCTATGTCGAGACGATTGCCGATCTCGCGGGCCTGTCGCGCAACAATGGCGTGATGGCCTTTTTCATCGCCATGATGATGCTCTCGCTGGCCGGCATTCCGCCACTCGCTGGCTTCTTCGCCAAGCTTTATGTCTTCCAGCCGGCGGTCGAAGCGGGTTTCTATTGGCTGGCGGTGATCGGCGTTCTGCTGTCGGTCGTCTCGACCTTCTATTACCTGCGCATCGTCAAGGTGATTTATTTCGATGCGCCGGCCGAGCGTTTCTCGCCGGTGCAGCGTGAAGTGACGGGTGTGCTCTGGGCTTCCAGCTTCGTCATTCTTCTCTTCTGGATTTATCCGGCGCCCGTGCTCAATGCAGCCTCTGTGGCAGCGAGGTCGCTCTTCTGAGCGGGATTGCCTCATATCGGGTGCAGTCAACGACGCGGGTCCATTGGCTCGCGTCGATTGATTCAACGAATGATGAGGCCCTGCGCCGCGCCCGCAATGGCGAGGCTGGCCCGCTGTGGATTGCAGCGCATGAGCAGACCAAGGGGCGCGGCCGCCATGGTCGCGCCTGGCTGTCTCCGCAGGGCAATCTGGCGGCCAGTCTTCTGCTTGTCGATGCCTGTCCGGTTGCGCTTGCGCCTCAGCTTGGTTTTGTTGCGGGCCTCGCCATTTTGCGCGCCGTGCAGGGTCTGGGGCCTGCCGGGCGGGCTGTCCGGATCAAATGGCCCAATGATCTTGTGGTCGATGGCGCAAAACTCTCGGGGCTGCTGCTCGAGGGCACACAATTGGCCGGTGGGCATTTTGCCTGCGTCATCGGTTTTGGAATCAATATCGTCGCTTGTCCGCCCGATCTTCCCTATGCTGCGATTTCGCTTGCCGATCTGGGCTTGGCCAGCGATGCGCAGGATTTGCTCGCGCATCTTTCGGAGAGCATGGATTATTGGCTCGCGCTTTGGGCGCGTGGCGATGGTTTCGCCACGATCCGCGCGGCATGGCAGGAGCAGGCCGCCGGGCGTGATCAGACGATCAGGCTGGTCTCAGGCGGGCGCGATCTTTTGGGAATTTTCCGCGGCATAGATGCGGCGGGGCAATTGGTGCTTGAAACAAAAAGCGGTCCGGAGACGATAGCGGCGGGAGATGTTTTTCTCGTTGGCGACGCGGGCCGCCAAGAAAAAGGTGAATAATGTCGACTGATAATGACTTGGTCATGTTGCCGCTGGGCGGCCTTGGCGAGATTGGCATGAATGCCATGCTCTATGGCTTCGGGCCCAAGCGTGGCCGTAAATGGATTCTTGTCGATCTCGGACTTGCTTTCGCCGGCCCGGAATTGCCCGGCATCGATCTGCTCATGCCCGATATCAGCTTTATTGAAAAGCTGAAGGGCGATCTTCTGGGTCTTGTCATCACGCATGCGCATGAAGACCATATCGGCGCTGTCGCCGATTTGTGGCCGCGCCTGCAATGCCCGGTCTATTCCACGCGTTTTGCCGCCGGCCTGCTGGAGACAAAACGGCTCAACGAACCCGGCGCGCCGAAAGTGCCGCTGCATATTGTCGAGCCCGGCCGGCGTTTCGATCTCGGGCCGTTCAATATTGAATTTGTCCGCATGGCGCATTCGATTCCCGAAAGCTGTGGGCTTGCGCTGCGCACGCCATCGGGCCTCGTCATGCATACGGGCGATTGGAAGATCGACGAGACGCCGCTTGTGGGCTGGAACACGGATGAACAGCGCCTGCGCGAAATCGGCGAAGAGGGCGTGCTCGCGCTTGTTTGCGATTCCACCAATATCATGCGCGAAGGCCAGAGCCCGTCCGAGGCCGATGTTGCCAAGGGTCTTGAGGAGCTGATCCGCAGCTCCACGGGCCGCGTGGTCGTTACGACATTCGCCTCCAATGTGGCGCGTCTCAAGGCAGTTGCCGATGCAGCTCAGGCCTGCGGGCGAACGATTGTTGTGGTCGGTCGCGCCATGGAGCGCACCGTTCAGGTGGCGCGCGAATGCGGCTATCTGGAAGGCGTGCCGACATTCCTGTCAGCCGAGAGTTTCAATTATCTGGCGCGCGAGCAGATTGTCATTCTGGCCACCGGCAGCCAGGGCGAGCCGCGCGCAGCACTTGCGCGCATCGCGCAGGACGATCATCCGGAAGTCAAACTGACGCCCGGCGACCGCGTGATCTTTTCCTCACGAACCATTCCCGGCAATGAAAAGGGCGTCGGCGATATTATCAACGGCCTCGTCATGCAGGGCGTGCAGGTGCTCACCGACCGCGACGGGCTTGTCCATGTGTCAGGCCATCCGCGACGCGCCGAAGTCGCCAAAATCTATGAATGGATTAAGCCGCAGATTGCCATCCCCGCCCATGGCGAGCCGATGCATCTGGCCGAACATGCGCGCTTCGCACGCGCCCGCAGCGTGCCCCATGTGATCGAGGCGCATAATGGCGATGTCGTTCTGCTCGCACCCGGCAAGCCCGGCGTGATCGATCAGGTTCAGCATGGTCGCCTCGCCAAGGACGGCAATATTCTTCTCCCCCGGAATGATGATGTCATCCGGGCTCGCAACTCGCTGGCCTTTGCCGGTATTATCTCTGTCGCCATTGCGCTGACCGCGCGCGGCGAAGTGGCCGGCGATCCCGATGTGCTCTTCACCGGCATTCCGATGAAGACACGCGATGGCAAGGACATGGGCGAGATTGTCGACGAGGCGATTTTTGCCACGCTCGACGGATTGCCGCGCGCCAAGCGGGCGGATGCCGATGCGACAGCCCAATCGGTGGAGCGGGCCATTCGCAACACATTGCGTCAGGTCTGGGGCAAAAAGCCGTTGGTTCATGTGCTGGTGGTGGAAGTCTGAGGAAAGGGAATGGGGAAATGATCGGACGGCTCAATCATGTCGCCATTGCGGTGAAGGATCTCGAAAAGTCCGCCTCTCTCTATCGCGACACTTTGGGCGCCAAGGTCTCCGCACCTCAAGCCGAGCCCGCCCATGGCGTGACGGTGGTTTTCATCGAATTGCCCAACACCAAGATCGAGCTGCTGCAGCCCTTGGGCGAGAATTCGCCCATCGCCAAATTCCTCGAAAAGAACCCCGATGGCGGCATGCACCATGTCTGCTACGAGGTGGTGGATATTATCGCCGCCCGCGACCGGCTGAAGGCGACGGGTGCCCGCGTGCTGGGCGACGGCGAGCCCAAGATCGGCGCCCACGGCAAGCCGGTGCTCTTCCTGCATCCGAAAGATTTTAACGGCACGCTGGTCGAGCTCGAACAGGTGTGAGCCGCCGGCGGGGCGATTTCAAAAATTGGTGGTGAGCCCGGATGGATTCGAACCATCGACCATTCGATTAAAAGTCGAATGCTCTACCACTGAGCTACGGGCCCGAACGCTGGATCGGCTGGGCCGGTTCCGCGTGAGAGACGTTCACCTAAACGCCTGAGCCTCAAGGGTCAAGCGTTCAGGTGGCCCATTCGATATAGGCATAGAGGCCGGCAAAGAGGATGGCCGAGACAATTGTTGTGACAACGGCCTTCATCGCCAGTTTGGGCGCCACGGGGGCGCCCGGGTCGGTGCCTTGCAAATATTCCCCCGATTCGTGCTGAGAGCGCACGCCAAAGGGCAAAATGGCAAAAAGCACGATCCACCACATGGTGAAATAGACAGCGATCGCCATGGGCGTCGTCATGCGAGGCGGCTCCTGAAATCAGCAACGGACCCGCGTGTAGCACAGGCAGGGCGGCTTGTAAGGCGGCCCTATGGCCGCAGGGCGACCTTTTCACGCAGCTGTGCGCAACCTTCCAGCGCCTCTTTGAGCGCCCGAATGATGGATTCTTCCGAAAAAGGTTTTTCGAGCCAGGGCGCAGCCTGGAGCTCCTCATGCCTGGCCATGCTTTTCGGGTAACCCGACAAAACAATAAAAGGGATGCCGAGCTCCCTCAGCCGCCGGGCGGTCATGGTGGAATTGCCATCGGCAATGTTGAAGTCGATCAGAGCCGCGTCGGGGCGCTCGCCCTCCAGCCATTCCAGCGACTCGCGGTTCGTCCGGAACGGGCCAGCGACGCTCCAGCCCTGGTCCTCGATGATCGTCTTGATCAGGGTGGCGATCATGGTCTCGTCTTCGAGCACCATGACGCGGCGGGTCTCTGCAAGGCTGGCGCGGGCCATGGGCTCCTCGAGCTGGGCTATCGTCGTCTACGGCAGTGACTTTTCAGCACAGGTTCAGGCGGAATTTGGACCTAATGCAAAGCGTCGCAAAGGGCCGCCACGGGGACGATGGCGATCAGCCGGCCGCTGTCGTCAGTGACCTCGAAACGGTCGTAGGACATTTCCATGGATCTGGCCGCATCCGTTGCCGCCAGCCGGATGATGGCCATGACGGCTTCGAGATTGGGCAATTCCATCCCGTCTATATCGGGGCGTAATTCCGAACCCATTCGCAAATGCATGTGGAAATGCGCCATGAAACCTGCCGCCCCGCTCGCCGGTTCCCAGCCCCGGATGCGCATGAGAAGGCCTGATTCCCTCAATGGCTGCAATTCTATGGGATTCAGTTACGCCCGTTACTCACATGCCGAGCTTGCGTTTTCCTGGTCTTAGGGTCGCTCAGGCCCGCCGGATCTTCGGCAGGAAAATGGTGAGGAGCCCGATGAGCGGCAGAAAGGAGCAGAGCTTGTAGACAAAGCCGATGCTCGTCAGATCGGCAATCTCTCCAAGCACGGCCGCGCCAATGCCGCCAAAACCGAAGGAGAGGCCGTAAAGCAGGCCAGAGACCAGGCCGACACGTCCCGGCACCAGTTCCTGACCGAGAACGACAATGGCCGAAAAGGCAGAGGCCAGGATCAGGCCGATGGCGATGACGAGAACCAAGGTGATCTCGAGCGAGGCATAGGGCAAAGCGGCGGTGAAGGGAAAAACACCGACGATTGAAATCCAGATGACGATCTTGCGGCCGAAACGGTCGCCGAGCGGGCCGCCCGCAAATGTGCCGAAAGCCACCGCGCCGAGAAAGGCAAAGAGATACATCTGCGCCGTGGCCACGCTCACATGAAACGTCTCCATCAGATAGAATTGCAGATAGCTCGACATGCCCGCCATGTAGAAGTTTTTCGAAAACAGCAGCAGCGTCAGGATGGCAAGCGAGAGGCCGACGCGCAGGCGTGTGAGATTGTGCTGCAGCGGTTTTGTCGATGCGCCCATGCGCGCCTTGCGGTGATCGGCGTACCATTTTGAAATGGCGGCCAGGATCGCCATATTCGCCAGCGCCACGCCGGCAAACCAGCCAAGACTGGCTTGGCCCGCGCCCAGAATGATGAGCGCTGCCATGAGCGGACCCAGCGCCTGGCCGGCATTGCCGCCGACCTGAAACAAGGATTGCGCAAAACCATATTTGCCGCCCGAGGCCGAGCGCGCGATGCGCGCCGCTTCGGGGTGGAAGATGGCCGAGCCGACACCGATCAGGGCGGCTGCAGCAAGAATGACCTCAAAACTCGAGGCCAGAGAAATCAGAATGAGCCCGGCGCAGGTGAAAGCCATGCTCGTCACCACCGAACGCGGGGCGGGATATTTATCCGTCAGCGCGCCGACCGCCGGTTGCAGAACCGAGGCGGTCATCTGGAAACAGAAGGTGATCAGGCCGATCTGGCCGAAATCGAGATTGTAGGATTGTTTCAGCAGCGGATAGACGGCCGGCAGGAGCGCCTGCATCATGTCGTTCAGCAGATGGGCGAAAGCCGCGCCAAAGAGAATGCCATAAGCGGGCCCCGTCGGGTTTGCGGCGGCGGCCGGCTTTTCCGGGGTCGTTTGGGCGCTCAGACTCATGGATCTTCTTCCTTCCCTCGTCTTGTAGGGCAGGGGCAGCGCACAATAAAGGGCCGGCTGCGCCACCTTTATGGCTTGCGCAGACGGCCCATTTTCCTATTGTCCCCGAATGAACGAAAAGCTGGGGCCAGAAAAAGAAGAAAAACGCGATCTGTCTCGCATTTTCGCCGCGCCTTCGCGCTGGTTCGATCGGCTGTCGCCCAATGCGCGCGGCGCGCTGCTTGTCTCATGCGGCTCGATCATGCTGGTCGTCATGGGCGTGGTCACCAAATATCTGGGCTCGCGTCTGCCGGCTTTTGAATTGCAGTTTTTCCGATCCCTGATCGGCTTTCTGTTTCTTCTCCCGCTCTTCATCCGCGATCCGCTGGAGCCCTTCCGCACCAAAAGACCGGGCACGCATTTGCTGCGCGGCATGCTCGGGTCGGCGGGCAATTTCTGTTTCTTCTGGACCATCACGAGCATGTTGCTCGCCGATTCCATGGCGCTGCAATTTTCGCGTCCGCTCTGGACCATCCCGCTTGCCATTCTGCTTTTGGGAGAAGCCGTCGGTGCACGTCGGCTTGCGGTTTCCCTTGTCGGCTTTGCCGGCGTGTGGATGTATACGCGCCCATTCACCGAGGGCTTTGATCCCAATGCCTTGATCGGCGCTGCCGGCGGCCTGTTTGCTGCGCTTGTCATCATCACGGTCAAGCGTCTGTCGAGCACTGAGCCGACGCGCGTGATCATGTTCTATTATGCTTTCTACAATGTCGTCTTTGCGGCTTTGCCGGCCTGGTATGTTTGGGTCACGCCGACATTTTCCGAATGGCCTTTGCTCATACTGATCGGCTTTCTCGGCATTGCCGGGCAGGGCATGGTCACGCGCGGCGTGCATTATGGCGAAGCAAGCGTTCTGGCGCCGTTCGATTATACGCGCGTCGTCTATGCGGCTGTTTTCGGCTATCTGATTTTCGGAGAAATTCCCGGTATCTGGAGTTTCGCCGGCATGGCCTTGATCATCGCAAGCTCGATCTATCTCGTTTTGTCGGAAAAGAAGAAACCGGCTTGAATTGAGGCTGGCGCAAGTGCGCGCTACAAAAGCATGATCCGATCGGGCGCGCATCTGACAGCGCCAAACGGGCAGGGAGGGGAGACATGTTCAGCAAAAGTCTGCGGGCGCTTGCCGCCGCTGTCATCATTTGTCCCGTCGGCGCCCTGGCGCAAGACAGCGGCAATATCAGCGGAACGGTTTCCATCTATGTGGCCGGCACAGCAGGCGGCGGTGTCGATCTCTTCGGCCGCTTGCTCGGGCGTCATTATGGACGCCATATTGCCGGCGAACCCAGTGTCGTCGTTCAGGTCATGCCCGGTGCAGGCGGCATTCGCGCCGCCACTTATCTGGTTCAGCAGGCTCCGCGCGACGGCACAGCAATCGGCACTTTTGCCGGTGGGCCGATCCTTGAGCCTTTGATCGGCGATCGCAATCCTGGCTATGACATGAGCCAGTTCACCTGGATTGGCGCGATCAGCAAGGATGTGTCTTTGTGCATCGTGCGGCGTGAATCGCCGGTGAAGGCTTTTGCCGATGCCACACGCAGTCAGGTTATTCTCGCCGGCACGGGCGCGGGATCGGAGACCGATACATTTCCGCTCGTGCTGAACGATTTGTTCTCGACCAAGTTCAAGGTCATCACCGGCTATCTCGGCAGTCAGCAGACGATCCTTGCGATTGAAAGCGGGGAAGTGGACGGGCGTTGCGGCTGGAGCCTCTCATCGCTGAAGAGCACCAAGCCCGACTGGATCGCCGACAAGCGCGTCAATCTGCTTTTGCAAATGGGTCTGGCCAAGAGCCCCGAATTGCCGGATGTGCCGCTCGTGCTCGATCTGGCGAAAACGGAGGCCGATCGGCAATTGCTCAGTCTCTTGCTGGGCACGACGGCGATTGCTCGCCCCTTCGTTGCGCCGCCCGGCCTGCCGGAGGCGCGCACGCGCAATCTGCGCCGCGCTTTCGATGCAACGATGAAAGACGCCGATTTCCTCAAGGAGGCCGCCGCCATGCGCGCCGATGTCGAGCCGACAACGGGCGAAGAGGTCCAGAAAATCGTCGGCGCCATGTATGCCACGCCCAAGGCTGTGGTGGATCGGGCCAAGAAACTGATCGCCCCCTGAGGGGCAGCTATCGGCCTATGGGCTTGAAAGGCCAAGCCAGAGGCATCATGTTGCGCGCGCGGACCATTGCCGCCCGCCAGAAGCAGAAAGGGAGAGCATGTCACTTCTCAAAAAGCCCGCACAAACGAGCCGCGATGTCCATGAATTGATCCGTGACCGCTGGAGCCCGCGCGCCTTCGACGCCGGCAAGCCCGTGTCGCGCGATGCCGTGATCTCGATGCTCGAAGCCGCGCGCTGGGCCGCATCCTCCAACAATGTTCAGCCCTGGCGCTTCATCGTCGCCACGCGCGACAATGAGGCCGCACATGCGCAGGCGGTTTCCGGTTTCAACGTGCGCAATCAGCGCTGGGCCAAAAATGCGCCCGTGCTGATTTTCGCGCTGGCTCGCACTGTCAATGATGCCGGCCAGCCGAATGGCGCCGCTTTCTATGACACGGGCGCCGCCGTCGCCCAGCTCGTTTTGCAGGCAACAGCGCTCGGCCTTGTCGTGCATCAGGCGGGCGGGATCGAAAAGGACCATATCCGCGCTGCCTATAAGGTGCCGGAAGACACTGAGGTCATGGTCGGCATTGCTATCGGCTATCAGGCCGATGCGTCGGTCCTGCCGGAAGATCTGCCGGAGCGCGAGATTGCACCGCGGACGCGCAAGGCCATGTCGGATCTCGTCTTCGCTGGCGCTTACGGAGAAACCGCGCGCCTGTGATTATGATCGTGGGGAGCCGGGCGCCTCGCGCCCGCGCTCTGCCACATGCGCAACCTTGTGGCGCAAAGGCAGTGCCGCAAGCCAGACGATGAGGCAGATGCCGCTGGCAATTTCAAAAGTCAGTTGCAGACCCAGTTTTTCTGCCGCAGCCCCCGCAGCCAGAGCGCCAATCGCCGGTGCGCCGCGCCAGATCATCCCGTAAAGCGCCATGACGCGCCCGCGATAATTGTCGGGCATGGATGATTGCACCAGAGCCTGAATCGACGTCGACATTGTATTCAGCGTGAAGCCCGACAGGCCTGTAAAAATAGTGCCGATCCAGACATTGGGCGAAATCAGAAACGCGAAGGATGACAGAATAAGCCCCAGAAATCCGGCATAGACGACAAGCGTCAGTCCCTTGAGTTTGCCGCGGCTGGCGATCCAGACCGCGCTGATGGCAGCGCCAATGCCCATGCTCGATGTAAGCCAGGCAAGACCGACCGCGCCGGCATCGAAAACCTGACCGGCGAAACCCGGCAGCATGTCCTGAATGGGTCGCAGCAGAATTGAAGCGACACTGAGCAGCATGAACAAAGGCCAGATGCCGATGTCACGCGCGACATAGGCAAGGCCTTCTTTTGTATCCGTCAAAATGCTGCGGCCCTCGCGCGGCTCGCGTTTGGGCGGCGGGAAATCGAGCCGGAAAAGCGCGAAAACATAGATCGCCGTTCCAACCGTATGCGAGAAGAAACAGCCTGCCACGCCAAAGAGCGGAATCATGATCGCGGCAATCGAGGGGCCGATGAATCGCGAGACTTGGAAGATCGCAGAATCAAGCGCAATGGCTGTGGCGAAATCCGAACGCGGCACAATGGCCGGCACAACAGAATGACGTGCTGCCTGATGGAAGGGATAGACAAGCCCCGACCAGAGCGACAAGGCCACCAGCAGCGTGATGTTGAGCGTGCCCGTGATCATCGTCACAAACAGCAAAAGATTCTGCACGAAGAGCAAGGATTCCGTGCGCCGGATAATTTTGACGGGATTGCTGCGATCCGAGTAGGCGCCGGCAAAGGGCGAGAGAATGAGCATGGGCGCCAGATCGGCCGCAGCGACAATGCCGAGCCAGAGAGGCGAATGGGTCAGCTCCCAGGCAAGCCAGCCGACGCCGACGCGCTGCATCCATGACGTGACATAGGCCGGACTGCCCCCGCCGACGAACCACGCATAATTGCGATTCGCAAAAACTCGGGTGAGGTGCAGGGGCATGTTGGGAGCGCTCTCAGGGGGGCCTTGTCCTGAGAAGTGCCGCATTGCGGCTGCCGGTGCAAGCAGATTGGCGCCGCCGAGGCGCTAAGGCTGCGAGAAAGTCACGTCCGGCCTCGCCTTCCCGCCCCGGACCGTTAATATCGTCGCGCCGGAACATGCCGGGAGGAAAGAAAATGAACCTGCAGAACAGGCTAGCCGGTCAGGTCGCACTGATTACCGGTGGGGGAGGGGAAATCGGCACGGCCATCGCGCTGCGTCTGGCGGCTGAGGGCTCGGCCGTCGTGCTGGGCGATCTCGATGGGGCCAAGGCTGAGGCCACCGCGGCCCGCGTCATGGCCGCAGGTGGGCAGGCCAGCGCCATTGCGCTCGATGTGGCCGATCCATCGTCCTGCGAGGCCTCCGTGGCCTTTGCGCTCTCGTCCTTTGGCAAGCTCACCACGCTCGTCAATGTTGCTGCCACCGTGATCCCTGACGGCACGGTGGAAACATTGACGCTCGATTTGTGGAACAAGGCGCTGGCCGTCAATCTCACCGGCGCTTTCCTGATGTGCAAATATGCCGTGCCGCATCTGCGTGAGGCAGGCGGCGGCAGCATCATCAATATTGCGTCCCAGCTTGGCCATATCGGCGTGCAAAATCGCGCACCCTATTGCACAACAAAAGCGGCGCTCATTTTCCTGACGAAGATTCTCGCCCAAGATCATGCGCCCGATCATATTCGCGCCAATTCGATCTCGCCGGGTTTCATCCTGACTGAGCGTTCGAGCAAGCGCGTCGGCGGCAAGGACAAAGCACGCTTGCTCAACGGGCCGCGTCATCTTCTCAACCGCCCCGGCGAGCCGGAAGAAATTGCCGCAGGCGCGGCCTTTCTCGCCTCTGCCGATTCATCTTTCGTGACGGGAACGGATCTCTTGATCGATGGCGGCTATGTGACGTTCAAGGGCCGGATGACGCCGGAAGGCAAGACAGTGATGGTCGGCTGAGGCGCGAAGGGGGATGAGGCCGGGCAAATGGCCCGGCTCGTCTGGCCAAAGTGACTTTTTCGACCTAAAAGCGAATTTGCAATGCCCCGCAAAGAGGGCGGCGCAAGCCTGCGCTCTGTGCATGAGGAGGAAGAATGACCGCTGTCGATACACAGACAGACAAGACGCCCGCCCGCAAATCCTTCACGGAGGTCTGGGTTGTCTGCATCGGTCATGCGCTGACACATTGGTATCCGGCGACCTTCTACATCATCCTGCCGCTCATCGGGAATGAGTTCGGTCTCAATTACACGCAGATCGGCTCGATCATTGCGATCCAATATGCGGCAGGCGCCATTGCCAATATTCCGGGCGGGATGATCGTCGACTCGATGGGCCGCAAAGGCATATTGATGGCGCTCTCGCTGTTCTGGATCGGCGTGCCCTATGTCGTCATCGGCTATGCCAGCGCTTATTGGGTGATCCTGGGCTGCGCCATTCTCATCGGCGTCGGCAATAATCTGTGGCACCCCACTGCAATTCCCTGGCTTGGCAAGCGCTTCCCGGACCGCAAGGGTCTGGTCATGTCGTTTCACAGCATGGGCGGCAATTTCGGCGATGCAGTCGCCCCTCTCGTCATCGGTCTGATGCTGACGATTTTCACCTGGCGCGAAGTGCTGGTGATGAATGTCGTGCCGGGCGTTGTTATGGCCATTCTCATCATGATCTATCTCGGCCGCATCCAAACAGCCGACAAGAAGAATGAATCGACCAAGCCCGGTGAGCAGCGGCTCAAGGGCCGCGCTTATTTTGCCGCTTTCGGCGAATTGCTGAAGAGCCGCGCCGTTTTGCTTTTGTCGCTCAGTTCATCCTGCAGGGCGCTGACGATGAGCGCGCTCATGGCCTTTCTGCCACTCTATCTGGCCAATTATATGGGTTATTCGGCAACCGCTGTCGGCGTGGCGCTTTTCGTCATGCAGGGCGCTGGTTTTGCTGCTGCTCCCATTGCCGGCCATTTGTCCGATAAAATGGGTCGTCGTCAGATCATCATGTCGAGTTTCAGTGTCACGGCTGTCGTGATCCTCGGGATGATCTTTGCCGGCGGCACGGAGCTTTTCGTCTATATGGTCGCTTTGCTCGGCTTCTTCCTGTTCTCGATCCGCGCGGTTTTGCAGGCGTGGTTGCTCGATGCAACGCCCAGCAATATGGGCGGGTCGGCGATTGGGATCATGTTTGGCATGCAGGCAGCCGGTCAGGCCATCGGTCCCTATTGTGCGGGCGTCCTGGCCGATACATTTGGCATTATGTCGGCGTTTTATTTTCTCGCCGCGACGATTGTCATCGCCAATTTCTTCGTCTTCTTCACACCGGTGACGAAAGAAGAGGCGAAAGCCTGACACCTCTTCTCATAAAGACTATGCAAAGCGATCGGGAGCCTGTGCGGCTCCTGATCGCTTCGCTGTTTTGGGGGCGCGTTACTTCTTCCCCGGTCGCTGGAACAAGACGGCCAATTGCTCTTGTGTCAGCGGCGCAGTGAGAAGCTTGTAGGCGACTGCATCTTCCATCATGGCATCGAGACCATCGATCCGATCTGGATTGACGATTTCCTTCGGCAGGAAGTCGGCGCGCACTTTGCGGGCAAGCTCTGGCGTCACTTCGGCCCATTTGGCATAGGCGTCGATGGAGGTCGGATCCGAATACATCCAGTCGATTGTCTCGCGATAGGCGGCGAGATAACGCGCATAGACATCGTTGCGCTTGGTCAGATCATTGGCATTGGCGGCAATGATGCGGATCGACTGGTTGCGGAAGGCCTCAATATCGCGGCCGGGAACCAGCAGGCGCGTGCGGCCATCCATCACGGCCTGATAGGCAAGCGGGGGCGCAGACCAGCCGACATCGATCTGGCCGCTCATCAGCTGCGTGTAGGTTGAGGTCGGGCTGCCTGTGGCAGTCGGCTTTACCTTGACGCCATATTGCTTCTGCATGGCGGCGACCATCATCATGGTCGAGGAGCCGGTGGTGGAAAAGGCAACCGTCTTGTCGCTCGCATCTTTGAAAGTCTTGATCGGCGAATCCGCGCGCACATACCAGAATTCATAAGCGCCCGTGATGGTCGAGCCGATGGCGCGGATCGGCGCGCCTTTCTGGAAAGCGCCCATCACCGAATGCGTGCCGACACCAATGCCGATGTCGACCGATCCCGAAATGACGGCCTGCTGTGTCTCGCCCGAGCCTTGCGTGTAGAGAATCTCCAGCTGCAGGCCATGCTTCTTGAAGAAGCCCTTGTCCTGGCCGAGTTCCGAGACCGAGTTTTCGTAGACGCCGCGCTGGCCGACAGCCACTTTGAGACGGTCCTGCGCCAAAGCGCTTGTTGCGACCGCCATTGTTGTGGCCATGGCAATGGCAAGAGTGCCTGCTCTGATCATTCTGTCCTCCCATCGGCCTGGGCTCTTCGGCCCTGCCTCAAGAAGCAATCTGCATCAGCGCGGCAAAAAAATCACTCAGGTTTCCGGCGGAAGGGTGAGAGTGAGGCCATCGAGTTCTTCAGCCCAGATGATCTGGCAGGAGAGGCGGGAGGTCGGCTCGATCAAGGGCAATTCATCCAGCTTGTCGTTTTCATCGTCGCGCGGGGGAAAGAGTTTTCCCGCCCATTCGGGCGCAATGACGACGTGGCAGGTGGCGCAATCGCAAGCGCCGCCACAGACCCCCTCAATGCCGACCCGATAATCCCGCAGGATTTCCATCAGGCGCCAGCCCTCAACCGCCTCCAGACTGCGGCTTTGGCCCTCGCGGTCGATCACATGCACGAAACCCATTCTTGCCTCCGCCGACACGCCGCCAGACCGACGCGACCGTCTGAGTTTGCCTCAAGCTGCGCCGCAAGACCACAGATCTGTGATCAACCGGGCTGATTCTCGTTCATAAGGCGACGAAGGAAAATAAACCTAGTCTTTTGCCTCTTTTTCTTGCCAAAAGGTGTATTTTCAGCCTGAAATCCTGCCATCGTGCCCAATACAGGCGTAAATATGCCCTCGGTCTGTGCAAATTTTCTTGAACTGGGCAGGCAGGGTCTAGTGATCTGCTTGAAAATAACTACGTATGAATTTGCGGGATAGCCTGCGATGCCCACCCCCCAGAGGGGCGTCGCTCCCCAGGGCTACTCCTCCCTTGACTTGCCCGCCTCTACGTGAGGCGGGCATTTTCTTTTCAGGGTTTCTTCGCGCCCGGCGGATCGACCAAAGCAGCGGCCTCAGCCACAATATTGCGCGGCGAGCCATAGGCTTTGGCCAGCAAAGCGTCGATCTCCGCCCCCGTCAGCGGCTCGATCTCCATCTGGTTTCTCTCGGCATCGGCCAAGAAGTCCGGGTCTTTCATCGTGGCATCGAAGGCCCGACGCAGGGCGGCAAAGCGGTCGGGCGGCGTTCCCGGCGGGGTGGCGAAGGGCCGCCCGGTTTCCTGCCGGATCAGGACCAGTTCCAGCACCTGCTTGCGTTGCGGATCGGTAATGAGATCGAGCGCGCTGGGGACATCGGGAAGGTCGGGCAGGCGCGTCATGCTCATTTGCAGAATGACATTGAGCTTGCGCCCAGCGATCCAATCGGGCCGCGAGGCTTTGATCGTGGACCATGACAGGCCGCAAATCCCCTCCGCCTCGCCGCTTTCCACCGCCATGGTCAGGCCGCCGGCCGGATCATAGCCGGCAATCACCTTAAAGCGTGTGCCGAGCAATTCATTGACCATGCGCGGCACGACAGCCGTGTTGGAGGATGCGCCGGCGCCCGCCGTAATCACTTCGCGCTTGCGCGCATCCTCAATCGTTTTGACCGGGCTTGTGTGCCAGGTTGCGCAGACATTCTGCAATTTGCCGATTGAGCCCAGCCAGCCCATTTTCAGCGCATCGAAACGCGCGCCCGGATTGCCGAAGAGCGGATCGAGCGTCACGACATTGGACAAAGCGGCCATGGTGAGCCCGTCCTTGTCGGCATTGTTGAAGAGCGTGCTGGCGGCCGCGAGGCCACCCGCAGCAGGCATGTTTTTGGCAATGATCGTGGGCGCGCCGGGAATATGTTTTGTCGCATAGCGGGCAAAGACGCGGGCATAAGTGTCATAGCCGCCCCCGACGCCGCTCGCCACAAGCATGGTGATCGATTTGCCGCGATAAAAATCAGCAACCGGATCGGCCTGCGCCGGACAGGCAGCCGCAGCGAGGATGATGGCAAGCAGGGCTTTTCTCATGCTGCGTCTCCCAATTCGTCGAACCGCGATCAGAACTCCCGGAACAGTCGCCCATATCCTTCAATCTTGTCATCGATGCCGCAACGGCGCAGCGCATCCCAGACAATCACCTGCATGGCGGTCATCACATTGACGCCGAATTCCTGCTCGAGTGGATCGATGCTCTCGATCGTCGGCCAGTGCGGGGAGGGCATGATGATCGTATCTGCATCCGGATATTTTTTCATCAAGGCGCGGCCAAGCTGCAGCGCGCCGTCGCGCGGAATGCGGCCGATCTGGTTGAAGGGCGAGCCAAAGGCCATGGCGCCCAAGGTTTCGCAATGCATGTGCTCATTATAGGAGGAGATGCGCGTCGTATCCTTTTCCTCGTAGGGATGGGCAACGACCATTTTCTTCGAGCCCAGAGCACGTGCCGCTTTGATCTGCGCCGATTGGCTGGTCGAGACTTTCACGCCCAGTTCGCCTTCGAGATCGGCAATCACCTGTTCGGCATTTTTGGCGCCGCGCGACAGATTGATGGGCACACCGCCCAGCATGATGAGATCGCATTTCGCTGCAGCCATTTCGCGCGCTGCATTCATGCTGATTTCATAGGAACGATCGATTTCCTCTTTCGAGCGCACGACAATGGCAAGGCTCGTCACGACAAGCGATACGCCTGCGGGCACGAGCTTATAGAATTCGTACGGAAAGACCTCTGTCGTCAGTGGCGGGGACGTATAGCCGATACGCGCGCGATGGCCATACATGAGATTTGGCGGGAGATTCATTTTTGGCTCCTCTTTATTTTGGTGTGGCGAATTTGATGGATTGCCATGGGCGCAGATGCAAAAGCAGGAAGGCGGCGCCCAGGCCGAAGGCGAGCAGGTCGCTTTGCCAGCCGGGGAAGATGAAAGCCGCGCCGCTGGCAAAGGCCAAGAGCCGCTCCAGCACAGTGAGCCGTCGCAACAGATAGCCTTCGAATGCAATCGAGGTAATGGCAATGCCCAGCATGGCCAGCACAAGCGCTTCGATGATTTCGGGTATCGTCCCCAGCGTCAGCAGCGCCGGATTATAGACGAACATGAAGGGCACGACGAAAGCCACAAAGGCAACGCGCGTGGCATGAAGGCCGGTTTTCAGGAACGGGCTTTTGGCGACGCCCGCCGCTGCAACAGAGGCCAGCGCATCGGGCGGGGTGAGCACCGCCAGAGCTGAATAATACATGACGAAGAAATGCGTCACGATCACCGCCGTGCCGGCCGGCATGCCGCCATTCTTGAGGAAGACCTGCAGCATGGGAATGGTGACGGCCACCTGCACAATGTAACTGGCCGATGGCGGAACGCCCATGCCCAGAATAATGGTGACGACCATCGTCACCAGCAGGCCGACAAACAGCGAGCTGACGATTGTGGTGGCGACTTGCGTGAATTTCAGCGAGACGCCGGTCAATTCGAAAACGCCGACGATCATGCCAGCCGCGGCAGTTGCAATGGCCACCATCAGCGCGCCCTTGGCGCCATTTTCCAGCGCTTCGAGAATCTGGCGAAGGCCCATGCGTGTGTGCTTGCGAAACCATGATGACAAGACGCAGGCAAAGATCGCCAATGTCACCGAATATTGCGCCGAATAGCCCTCAACCATCATGTAGATGAGCACGCCCAGCGGCAAAAGCGTGTGCCAGTTTTCTTTAAACGTCCGGCGCCATGGCGGTAATTCTTCTTCCGGCAGGCCGCCGATATTGTGACGCAGGGCTGACCAATGCACGGTCAGGAAAATGCCGAAGAAATAGAGAAAGGCAGGGATGATGGCGTAAAGCGCAATCGTGCCATAGGGCACGCCGATGAATTGCGCCATGATGAAAGCAACCGATCCCATCACGGGTGGCATGATGATGCCGCCGGTTGAGGCCGCAGCCTCGATGGCTCCAGCCATATAAGCGGGATAGCCCAGGCGCTTCATCAGCGGAATGGTGAGAACGCCAACCGTCAGCACATTTGCCGGCGCACTGCCGGAAATCGTGCCGTGCATGGCAGAAGCCAGAACCGCGACTTTCGCCGGCCCGCCGCGCATGCGCCCGACAAGCCCGACCGTCACATCCATGATCAGCTTGCCAAGGCCGCTGCGTTCGAGGAATGCGCCGAAGATGATGAAGAGAATGATATATTCAGCCGATGCCGAGAGCGGCAGTCCGAATATGCCGGCCAGTGTCAGGAATTGCGCATCGACACTTTGGCCAAGAGTATAGCCCGAATGCCGGAAGATCCACGGCAGGCCTGAAACAAAGGGAAAGGCCAGAACAACCACGACAATGCCGGCCAGCGGCCAGCCGGTCTCGCGGCGGCACAATTCGAGAATGGCAATGACGGCGGCCAATCCCATGGCGGCTTCGAGCGGTGTTACGGGTGTGACAAATTCGAACCGTCCGGTGGTGAGATAATCGATGCTCCACATGCGCCATGCCATGGGCACAAGCGCCATGGCGGCGATGACAATGTCGAAAGCACGCGCCGCCAGCAGGCCCGCTTTGCCGGGAAGAAATGCGAAAGGTTCGGTGGGGCGCACGAGCAGGATCAGCGCCATGGCGAAAGTCAGATGGACGCCGGTCTGGATCGCGACTTCGAATGTTCCGAAAACGCCGGTGTAAATGTGGAAGACCGACATCGCTATGGCGATGGCGGAAATCAGACGGCGCTTCAGCGTCGCTTGTTCCATGCCCAAACTCCTCCCAGACAGCCGGCGTCTTTTTGTGCCGTACTGCAAGACGGCCCCGCGGTTGCGGGGCCGTTTGTTTTTCCTCAGCGCCAGCCGCGCTCTTTGAAATAGCGCATGGATCCGGGATGAATCGGAATGCCGACTTCAGTCGCCATATTCTTCAGATCCCAGCCGCGCAAATCCGGCTCGACCGCGCCCAATGTTTCCATATTTTCGGCGGCCGCTTTTGTCATTGCATAGGCCTGCTGCTCGCTGACCATATTTTTGTTGGCAATGATAATGTTGGGATAGCCGATCGTCTTCACGACATTGCTGAGATTTTTATAGTCGCTTTTCTCAGCCGGCCATTGCGTCACATAGAAGCTTGGATCCTGCTTGATCACTTCATCGATGATCGCATCGGGAATCTGGATGAGCCGGACCTTGCGCGATTGCGCGAGATCGATAAAGGCAGCGAATTTATCCGACGGCGAATAGATGAAGCCGTCGATATTGCCGTCCTTGAATTGCTCAACCGCCGCGCCAATCTGCAGATATTGCATATTGACCTTGATCTTCTCCATCGTGAAGAGCTTGTCGGCGAGTTCGACAATGGTGAAGCCCTTCGGGCCTGCATTGATCTTCTTGCCGGCGAGATCCTTGAAGGTCTTGATGGGGGAATCCTCGCCCACGATGACAGCGACCTTAAAGGCCTGCAGCGCGAAAAGCTGGACGATGTTTTCGGTCTTTGCCTTGTAGGGCGGGTTGGCGACAAGGCCATCGCGCGCGCTGTTGGAAAGCGTGATGCCCATATGTGCCTGGCCGACATCCACAGCCACGACATTGGCCGCGCCGCCGCCGGGGATGAGGCTGACGCTGCCGACGCCCGGTACTTTCTCAAGCACCTGAGACAGCGCGACGCTCACAGGATATTGCGAGCCACCTTGGCGTCCGGTGGAAAATTTCATATCGGCCAGCGCCGGGCTGGCGAGAGCGATGGAGACGAGGGCTGCCGCAACGCCTGCGCGCAGCCCCGCAATCGGGGCGCGATTCATAGGTCCTCCCTTGGGCCGGCTCCCTTATTGAGGTGGAGCCCGTTACCGATGCTAGCCCTGCTGCGGGCAGTCGTAAATCGAAGATTTTCGCTTATACCGACTGGCCGCCAAAGCCTATCAGCGGGGCTGCGTCGATTGCGCGGTCTGGCCGAAGAGCACTTTCTTTTCTTCGTCGGGCATGGTCGCCTCGCGCCGGATGGCCTCGCCCTTTTCATAAGCGCGGATGACGGCTGGGCGCGCCTTCATGGCTTCGAACCAGCGTTTCACATGGGGGAAATCGTCGAGGCTCTGTCCCTGCCGCTCATGCGGCACAACCCACGGGTAGCAGGCCATGTCGGCGATGGAATAATCGCCTGCGACATGCTCGTGTTTTGCCAGTTGGCGATCGAGCACGCCGTAGAGGCGATTGGTTTCTTTCACATAGCGTTCGATCGCATAGGGAATTTTTTCGGGCGCATATTGGCTGAAGTGATGGTTTTGTCCGGCCATGGGGCCAAGGCCGCCCATTTGCCAGAACAGCCATTCGATCGTCCGCACGCGCCCGCGCAGGTCGCTTGCCATATAATGGCCGGTCTTTTCCGCCAGATAGAGAAGAATGGCGCCGGATTCGAAAATCGAGACAGGTGCGCCGCCATCTGCTGGTGCATGATCGACAATGGCCGGCATGCGATTATTCGGCGCGATCTTCAAAAAGTCCGGCTTGAATTGCTCGCCCTTGCCGATATTGACGGGAAAGAGCCTGTAAGCGAGCCCGCTCTCTTCAAGAAAGATACTGATCTTGTAGCCGTTGGGCGTGGGCCAGAAGTGCAGGTCGATCATGGGGCGGTCTTTCCTGTCGCAATGGTCTGGCTGACGATTATCGTCATGAGCCTGCCTGCTGGCAATCATGGCCAGCAGGCAGGTTCATGAATGCGTGTCAGGCGCCCTCTGCCGCCGGCAGGGCCGGCTTGCCGAGGATCATGTCGGATGCTTTTTCCGCCATCATGATCACAGCCGCATTGATATGGGCGCCGACCATGTCGGGCATAGCCGAGGCATCGACGATGCGCAGGCCGGATATGCCGCGCACCTTCATCTGGCTGTCGACGACGCAATCTTCGCCCTCGCCCATTTTGCAGGTGCCGGCGGGATGATGCGCGGTAACTGCAGTGCGCCGGATATAGGCGTCGATCTCGGCATCGGTCTTGACCTTCGGGCCGGGCGTACGCTCTTCGCCGCGATAGGAATCGAGCGGTTTCTGATTGCCGACATCGCGGGCATGTTTGAAGCCATTGCGCAGCAGCGGCAAATCGTCGGGATGCGAGAGAAAATTATAATGGATCCGCATCGGCTCGTTGGGATCGGTGGAGCCGAGCTTGATCGTGCCGCGGCTCTTGGGATGAAGCAAAGCAGGGCGAATGCCATAGCCATCCTTGTAGCCGGGCCGCAGCAGCGGGAACCACAGATGGGCATCTGTCGGCAGGCCGCGGAACATGAATTCAATATCCGGCACATCGATACCGGCCTGCGTCTTGACGAAAGCATGCAGCCCGCCGGGCACGACAGTGCCGGCACCCGCGCCGAAGAAATAGGCCTGCAGCATCGACAGAGCCATCCGGTCGAAGCGCATCGAGTGCCGGAAGGGGCCATCATGCAGCCGGTGCCACATGATCAGCACGGCGAGATGGTCCTGGAGATTGTGGCCGACCGGCAGGTTTTCGACGATGCCAATCCCGTGCCGGCGCAATTCTTCCGCCGGGCCGATGCCTGAAAGCATGAGCAAATGCGGCGTCTTGAATGTGCCGCTCGCCAGAATGACTTCGCGCCGCGCATGGGCGCGCACGATCATGCCGTGATGTTCATATTCGATGCCGCGCGCCGTCTTGCCACCCAGAATGATGCGATGGGCATGGGCGCGCGTCTCGACGGTGAGATTGCGGCGCGCACGGGCGGGCTTGAGATAGGCATTGGAGGTCGATGCGCGGCGTCCATTGCGGATCGTATATTGGCCGCGCCCAAAACCTTCCCCATTCTTTCCATTATAATCATCGGTCATCGGGAAGCCGGCTGCTTGGCCCGCTTCAAGCCAGGCATCGAACAGGGGATCTTTTGTCCTGGCCCATTCAGTGCCCAGCGCTCCCTCGCCGCCGCGCCACGTATTGGCGCCATCGATCCATGTCTCGGCTTTTTTGAAATAGGGCAGGACGTCCTTGTAGCTCCAGCCTTTGGCGCCTTCGCGATCCCAGCGGTCGTAATCGCCGCGATGGCCGCGCGTATAGGCCATGACATTGATCGAGGATGAGCCGCCCAGCACTTTGCCGCGCGCGGCTTCGATCTGGCGATTGTTCAGATTTGGTTCCGGCTCGGTATGGAAGCCCCAATCATGCATGCCAAATTCATGCATCTTGCCCATGCCGAGAGGAATATGGATGAGCGGATTGAAATCGCTCCCGCCGGCTTCCAGCAAAAGAACGCTCGACCCGTCGGCCGACAAACGGTTGGCCAGAACGCAGCCTGCCGAGCCTGCGCCAACGATGATATAATCATAATCCAGATGTGACATGCCCTGCCTTGCTTCTTTGGTTGCGACGCCTTGTTCCGGCGTCTTTGTCATCCGATCACGCTGGCGCCGCCGAAGCGTTCGCGCCAGCGCGGAATGACTTCCTTGTTATAAACATTATCAGGAATTTCGCCGCGTAAAGCCGACAAGACGGCCCGCGTCGCCCATTGGATGCCCGGCCGCAATTCGCCACCCTCGTTGAAAGAGGCGGAATGGGGCGCAAGCAGCACTTTGTCGCCGAGCTGGCGCAGAGGCGAATCCATGCCCAGAGGCTCTTCCTCGAAAGCATCGATGGCGGCCCCGCGAAGCCGGCCCTCGGCAATGGCTTTGGCCACGGCCGCCTCGTCGATCACCTTGCCGCGCGCCGTATTGATGACAAAGGCCGAGGGTTTCATCAGCGCGATCTGCTCCTCGCGCAGCATGAAACGCGTCTCTTTCGTCAGAACGACATGGTAGGAGACGACATCGGATTCACGCAGAAGGGTTTCATAATCCACGCGCTTCACGCCCGTGAGCTGGAAGCGCGCGGGTTCGGCATAGGGATCATAAGCAATGACCTTGACGCGCCAGGGCGCCAGCAATTGCGAAACGCGTGTGGCAATACGGCCCAGCCCCACAAGGCCGATGGTAATGCCCGGATAGCCATCTTCGCGCGCACCCAGAAAAGTGGTCGCCATATGCGGCTCGCGCCATTTGCCCTCGCGCACTTCGCGGTCGCGCTGAACGATCTTTTTCAGCATGGCGAGCATCATGGCCATGGTTGTTTCAGCCACGCCGAAGCAATTGGATTCGGTGGGCGCATGGCAGACCATAATGCCGAGTTCGGTCGCGGCATCCGTATCCACATCGTCGACGCCGACCGTATATTTGGCGATGACGCGCAGGCGCTGGGCTTCTTCCATGATCCGGCGACTGACGGGCGTGTGGCGGATGGACGTGCCCATCAGCGCGACCTTGTCGCGGGCAGCGGCGGCAAAATCGGCCTCGAAATCGGTGCGCGGCAATTGCCAGGCTTTTTCCCCATAGGAAAGTTCGACGCCGGCGCTACGCAGGCGCTCCAGAATATCCTGCGGTTCCTCGCGCGGCGCGAAGATCAGCACATTGGGGTTCGACATTTATCCTCCCTGCCGCTCTGTGGCGGCTGTGGCCGGGTTTCCCGGCTCGCTCCCTTGGTCCGAATGTGCGGGAGAGGGCCGCCCCGGTCAAGCAGGGCGGGTGGTTGCGCCCGGCTGCCGGTGCCTTTACTTTCAGCGCGTTCACATGAGGGGTGCGAAGCCCCCGGTTTTCCTGGGAGGAAAAAATGGTCGATACCAAGACCGGATTCGAAGTCAGGCCGCTCACCAAGCATATTGGTGCGGAAATTCACGGTATCGACCTGCGTCAACCCCTCGATGAGGCCACGCGCGCGGCCATTTACCGGGCCTGGCTCGATCATCTCGTCATCGTCTTCCCCGATCAGAAGCTGGAGCAGGAAGACCTTTTGCGCGTCTCGTCCTATTTCGGCGAGATTGGCGCGCTGCGCCGGCCACCCAAATTCTTCCCGCCGGGCTTTAACCGGCTCCTGCCCAATATCATGCTGATCTCGAATATTCGCGAGAACGGCGAGCCCATCGGCGCTCTGCCCGATGGCGAGATGATGTTCCATCACGACATGATCCATGCGCCGATTCCCCATAACGGCACATTCCTCTATTCGGTCGAAATCCCGACCCATGGCGGCAATACGCTCTTTGCCTCGGGCTATGCGGCCTATGACACGATGGATCCCGCGCTTCGCGACAAGCTCGAAGGCAAAACCGCGCTCCATCTCTATAATTACGGGTCGACCAAAAAGGGCGACGGGCACGGGACGGAGGCTTTCGGCCAGTCGAAACATCCGGCCTTCCGCACCCATGAAGAGACCAAGCGCAAGGCCGTTTATGTCAACCGGCTGATGACCACGGGAATCGAGGGCATGCCGGACGAGGAGGCGCAGCCCCTGCTCGAAGCCGTTTTCGACCATGCCGAAAAGCCGGAATTCGTATATGAGCACGTCTGGCGCATCGGCGATCTTCTGCTGTGGGACAATCGCTGCTCGTCGCATGCGCGCACCGATTTCCCGGCCGATCAGCGCCGCCTGATGCTGCGCACCACGATCGAGGGCACGGTCAAGCCCTATTGATGGCAGGATAAAAAGCGTGAGCCTTCCCAATCAAGCCCAGGTCGTCATCGCCGGTGGTGGCCCCTGCGGGCTCATGCTCGCCAATGAACTCGGCCGGCGCGGCATTTCTGTCGTGCTGGTCGATGAAAAAGCCTCGACCGCTTTCAATCCGCAAGCCAATGCGACGCAGGCGCGGACGATGGAACATTATCGTCGGCTTGGTTTTGCGAATGAAATCCGCTCGCAGGGTCTGCCCGGCGAATATCCGACCGACATTGCCTATTTCACGCGCTTTGCAAATCACGAGCTGGCGCGCTTCCAATTGCCTTCGGCCCGTCAGGCGGGCGATGTGGTCAAGACGCTGGCTGGCTCCTGGAGTGCTGCCGAACTGCCGCATCGTGTCTCGCAGAAATTCGTCGAGACGATTTTGCGCCGACATGCCGAGGCGCTGCCGGGCGTCAGCGTCAATTACGGTTGGCGCCTCGTATCTTTCAACCAAGACGAGAATGGCGTCTCTGTAACTGTCCAGCGTGTTGCCGATGGACACACGCAAGAATTGCGCGGCTTTTATCTTGTGGGGGCGGACGGGCCGCGCTCGAAAGTCCGTGAGGCGCTTGGCTTTGGCTATACGGGCGAGACCGGCGTGCGTCGCGACTTTATGGGCGGCCGCATGTGCGCGGTCTATTTGCGCGCGCCTGATTTTTATCGACTCGTGCCCCATCGCGCCGCCTGGATGTATGTGACCTTCAATCAGGATCGCCGGACGTTTATGGCCGCGGTCGATGGCAAGGGCGAATTTGCATTCCATACGCAATTGCGCCCCGGTGAAGATGAGGATTCCATCACTGACGATATGGCCAGGGGCATGTTCTGGCGCGCGGCCGGTGTCGAAATGGAAACCGAGATTCTCGCGCGCGGCGCCTGGACGGCGGGACATGCGCTGGTCTCGGATGGATTTCAGAAAGGGCGCGTCTTTATCGGCGGCGATGCGGCCCATTTGTTCACGCCAGCCGGCGGTCTGGGCTACAACACTGCCATTGAAGATGCGGTCAATCTCGGCTGGAAACTTGCTGCCGTTCTAAGGGGCAAAGGCGGTTCGCATCTGCTGGCGACCTATCAGGCGGAGCGCCAGCCGCTGGCTCGCCGCAATACGAATTATGCGCGCTCTTTCGCAGATTCTCTGGGCAATTACGCCGCGCCTGCCGAGATCGAACAGGCCGATGAGGCAGGCGCCGATACGCGCGCCGAGGCAGGTGTCTATTTCAACGCCCATGCGCGGCGCGAATTCAACATACCCGGCGTGACTTTTGGCGGGCGTTATGACGCCTCTCCTCTGATTTATGGCGATGGCACGTCGCCGCCGCCCGATCTGCCCAATGAATATGTGCCGACAGCCTGTCCGGGTGGGCGTCCGCCCCATGCCTGGCTTGAAGATGGGCGCTCGCTTTATGATCTGTTCGGTTTCGAATGGACCTTGCTGAATCTCGATCCGGCTTTCGACCCGTTGCCTTTTGCGCGGGCGGCGGAGTCTTTGGGCATCCAGCTTGAGATCGTCCGGCTCGACCGGCCCGATCTGCGCGATCTTTATGAGGCACCTTTCGCTTTGATCCGGCCGGACCAGATCGTTGCCTGGCGCGGGCGCGATGCAAGTCTTGCGGACAAGATTTTGAGATGCGTTTCGGGCTATGGCGTGGCCTGAAAGGCCTGCTAGACTATCCAACAAAGACCGTCGCAAAGAGCGGTTCTGGTTCGGGGGGGATGATGAAGGGAATCGCTGGCGCCCTGTTTCTGGGCCTTGGATTGATAAGCGCCACCCATGCGCAAGCGGCCGGTGAAGCTGCTTTCTACAAGGGCAAGACCGTGAAAATCTTGGTCGGCGGCGCGTCCGGCGCGGCCTATGATTTTGTCGGCAGGGCCATTGCCGCCCATATGGGCCGCCATATTCCCGGCGAACCCTCCATGGTTGTCGAGAATATGCCGGGCGCAGCCTCGCTTGTCATGATGAACCATCTCTACAATCGGGCTGCCCGCGATGGCACGGCCATGGGCATGCCGCTGAACGGCATTGTTCTTGAGCCGCGTCTGCGCAGCCTGTCGCGCGACGGCACGAATGTTCATTTCGATCTCAGTCGTATGCGTTTCATCGGCACGCCGGCGCAGCAGCCGCAAGTGCTCTGGGTCTGGCATGAGACGCCCTATCGCAGTTTTGACGATCTGCGCGCCATGCCGAGCAATTTTGGATCGACCGCGCCGGGCGGCGATAATTTCATCCTGCCGACGCTCGCCAATGCTCTGCTCGGATCGCAGATGAAAGTCATTACCGGCTATAAGGGCGTGAATGATATTTTCTTCGCGGCCGAAAGCGGCGAGGTGCATGGGGCGACGGTGAATTTCTCGTCGCTTTTGGGCAAGCCCGATTGGATGCAGGCCAACAAGGCTCGTATTCTTGTGCAATTCGGGACGGAGCGTTTGCGCAACCTGAAGGATGTTCCGACAGCCATAGAACTCGCCAAAGACGAGAACGCCCGACAGATGCTGCGCGTCTATGCGACCAAGTTCAAGACGACTTATCCCATTCTGGTGCCGCCCGATGTGCCGCCTGCGCGTCTCAAGGTGCTGCAGGCTGCCTTCGATGCAACCATGAAGGACAAGGCCTTCATCGCCGATGCGGAGAAAATCGGCATTGAAGTGACGCCGTTGAGCGGTCCGGAAATTGAAAAGATCATGGCCGATATCGACCGCGCACCCAACGATGTTATCCATCAGCTCCGGCATTTGGTGAATTAAATCAACAAGGAAGAAAGTGATGATCGAGACACGCCGCCTGGGGCACGCTGTTTTTTCAACGCCGGAAATGAACCAGCAGGTTGAATATTACACGCAGGTTTTAGGTCTTAGCCTTGTTGAGCGCACATCCAAGCGCTGCGTTCTTGCGACTAAAGTCGGCCATGAATGCATCGTGCTGGAAGAGGGCGACAAGCCTTGGCACACCGGCCTTGCTTTGCAGGTCGCGCCCGGCACGGATCTCGGCGAACTTGCCGCCATGCTGACCCGCGAAGGCATCGCCAATGAGCGCCGCACGGATATTACGCCGGGTGTGCGCGAGGCGATCGCGTTCAAAGATCCCAAAGGCACGCAGATGGAAGTCTATGCGGAATATGATTTCGCGCCGGACGATGGAATCCGCCAAGGGATCATGCCGCTGAAACTCGGTCACGTCGCCTGGCGCGTCAATGATGTGCAGAAACTCACACGTTTCTATTGCGACATTCTGGGCTTTCGCGAATCAGACTGGATCGGCGATCACTTCTCGTTTCTGCGCTGTGGTGTCGATCATCACACAATGAATTTTGCGCGTTATCCGGAAGAGCGGCTGCATCATTTTGCGTTTGAGTTGAAAGATGTTCCCGCCGTGCACCAGGCTTGCGACGAGTTGACGCGCCATAAAATTCAGCTTGTGTGGGGACCGATCCGGCATGTCGTCGGCCATAATGTGGCCGCCTATCATCGCAATCCGGAAGATCACCGTATTGAAATGTATGCGGAAATGGATCTGCTCAAGGATGAGAAGCTCGGTTACTTCGAGCCGCGCCCCTGGCATGAGGATCGCCCGCAGCGCCCGAAACATTGGCCGAAAGATACATGGCGCAGCCAATGGGGTTTCGGGTCATTCGGCACGTTTCCGGGTTATCCGTGACGCTTTTGAGACTGTTGCGGGCGGAAGTTTACCATTTTTGTTGCCGTATCGGAAAAACACTTTCCAATTAACGAAATTTTTGTTAAAAGTTTAGGAAGGCAAAGGTCGAGATCCTGGCGGTTTCATTTCAAATGCGCTGATTGCTCGCCCCTTGCTGTTTTTGAAGGATTTTCCCTATGGGCGAGATTTTTTCGTTCCGCTTCGTCGCAATTACCATTGTGTCTTTGCTGGGCGCCATCGGCTTTGGGTTTCTCCTTCCAGAGCCTGTGCGAACGGTGAACGTGGGCACAACGGGGACTGTAAGCGACATTGGTTTGCACATCGCTATCCAGAAGGGCTATTTCCGCGAAGAGGGCCTGAAAATAGAGCTGTCTGCTCAGACGGTTCCCGGACGCATGCTGAATGGCCTTCGCAACGGCGCACTGGATGTCGGGGGCGCTATTGCGTCTCCAGCGCTTTACAATGCAGCAGCTGATGGCGCCTTCAAGATTGTCGCTGACAAGGGATCTTTGCGTCCCATGCAGAACCATTTTTCGCTGCTGGTCCGTGCCGATCACATCAAGAGCGGACGCTATAAATCCCTGTCGGATCTTAAGGGCATGCGCATTGCAGTCCCGGGGATTTCAAACAATAACGCCTCCGCCCGTCTGAATGCGATCCTGAATGCAGGCGGTCTGAAGTGGGATGATGTCACACCATTCGACAGCGGCTTTGCCCAGCATCTTGCGAATTACGAGCGCGGTGAAATCGATGTTTCGCTGACGACCGAGCCGATCGCCGGATATCTTGTCGAAAAGGGTCTCGCCGTTCGTATCAATCAGGCCGATCTGATCTATCGCGCACAACAGGCTGGAGCCTTGCTCTACTCCGGAAAGTTCATCAAGGAACGCAAGGCTGACGGTGAGAAATTCATGCGCGCCTATCTGCGTGGCGTTCGCGATTATCAGGATTCTCTCGAGGACGGACGACTGGAGGGAGCGCGCGCCGATTTTGTCATTGCGGCTCTGGCTCGAACGACGCCAGCCCAAAATCCTTCCATCTTCCGCAATCTGGCGATGCCTGGAAGCGACACCAATGGCGTTGTCAATACAGCCAGCCTCAGCAACGACCTTGAGTTTTTCAAGGAGAAGAAATGGGTCACCGATCAGGAGCTGACTGCTGCACAAGTGGTCGATGGTCATTTCGCGACAGCGGCTATCGAGAATATCGGGCAGCACGGTGTCGGTTCAGTGATCACGCAGGTCCGTAAACAGTTGCGTCTTTTGTTGTCGAGTTAAATCGGGCCGTCTTCCGTGGCTCCAAACCAATAAGATTCCAAACTGGAAACAAGATGAGGTTCAGCTCTTCCCGTTTTGCGCTGAAAACCCTTTCGCTTGGCTTGGCGGTCGGACTCAGTCTCTTTGTATCTTTGCCGGTGGCCGGAAAAACTTTGCGCGTCGGTGTCACGAATACGCCCGCGGATGCCGGTATCTTCATCGCGGACAAGAAGGGTTTCTTCCGCCAGGAAGGTCTCGACGTGACGCTGATGAGCATGACCATTCCTGCCGATATGATTGAGGCATTGCGCACCGGCGCAATCGATATAGGCGGCTCCATTGTTTCGCCGCTTCTCTTCAATGTCGCGGCAAATGCCCGGATGAAAGTTGTTGCGGATCGAGGTTCTCCCGGTCAGCCGAACAATCATTTCAGCCTGCTTGTCCGTGCCGATCATATGGTTGCCGGGCGGTTCCAGACGCTCGGGGATCTGCGCGGCATGCGGATCGCCATTCCACCCATGTCCGTCAACAATAGTTCATCCAGGCTCATGGCCATTTTGCAGGAGGCAGGGCTGGATTGGGACGATGTGCGTCCGGTCGAAGTCGGCGTCGGTCAATATGTCGGCATTTTCAACCGGTCTGAAATCGATGCAGCCATCGGCACCGAGCCGGTGTCGGGTTTCATCATACAGCGGGGGCAGGTGCGCCGCATTGCCGAGGCGGACCGGGTCTATCCCGATCAGCAGGTCGGGGTGCTGCTCTATTCTTCATCGTTGATTTCAGGCAACCGGACCAGCGGCGAGCGGTTCATGCGGGCCTATCTGCGCGGCGTGCGCATGATGAATGAAGCGCTGATCGCCGGGCGGCTTGCGGGCCCCAATTCGGATGAAGTGGTCCAAATCCTGACGGAATATACTTCATTGCGCAATCCGGAGCTGCTCCGCAGCCTGACCCTCCTGTCCAGCCATAGCGACGGTCTGGTTGGAGTATCCAGCATGAACCGCGATCTCGCCTTCTTCAAGTCCCGGAAATGGATTGAGAAATCGCGCGTGTCGGTAGAAGATGTGCTAGACCGCAGCTTCGCCGACAAGGCGGCCCGCGACCTTGGTCGAGGCGGGGCGCTGATCAGTAGTTATAAGGGATGGAACGATGGATAAGAGGGCAGTCGAGGCGCGTACCAATGGTCCCTACACCGATCTGAGGGACCTTCTGGAACGTGTCGAGGCCGTCGGCGAATTACGCCGGGTGCAGGGTGCGGACTGGAACCTCGAAATGGGGTGCCTCGCGGAGCTGATCTACCACAATAGCCCCGATACGCCTCCTGCCATCCTCTTCGAAGAGATTCCCGGCTATCCGGGCATGCGTTGCCTTTCCGGCATGACCAATTCCTCCCAGCGCCTTGCCCTGACGCTGGGTTTTCCGCTGTCAAAGAAGCCGCTCGACATTGTCGGCTCCTACCGCGACCGGATGCAGACGCATGAGCCCATCCCGCCGAGTGTCGTGAACACCGGCCCGGTGATGGAAAACATCCTGCGCGACGACGAAGTAAATGTGCTCAAATTCCCCGTGCCCATGCTCCATGAGCTTGATGGCGGTCGCTATATCGGCACGGATGATCTCGTCATCATGCGCGATCCCGATGGCGGCTGGGTCAATATCGGCACCTATCGCTCCATGGTGCAGGACGAGAAAACAGTTGGCCTGTGGATGTCGCCCGGCAAGCAAGGCCGCCAGATCCGCGAAAAATATTTCAAGAAGGGCGAGCCGTGCCCGGTGCTGATCTGCTGCGGCCATGATCCGCTGCTGTTCCTGGCGTCGGGCAATGAGCTGCGCTACGGCCTGTCCGAATATGATTATGCGGGCGGCCATCGCGGCCAGCCGATTGATGTCGTCAATTCCGAGCTCTATGGCCTGCCCATGCCTGCCCATGCGGAGATCGTGCTCGAAGGCGTCATGTATCCGGGCGAGACCAAGCTCGAGGGTCCGTTCGGCGAATTCACCGGCTATTACAATCGCGAGCAGAGCGAACAGCCGATTGTTCATGTGCAGCGCATCTACCACCGCGACAATCCGATCCTGTCGATTGCCTCGCCCATTCGCCCGCCCTCCGATTTCTCCTTCTCCAAATGCGTGATGAAGGCGGGCATGATCTGGGATGAGGTGGAAAAGGCAGGCCTGTCCGGTGTCACCGGTGTGTGGTGTCATGAGGCGGGTGCCGCGCGCATGCTCAACATTATCGCCATCAAACAGGCCTATGCCGGTCACGCTCGGCAGGCTTTGCATATGGCGGCAAGCTGCCAGTCGGCCTCCTATATGGGGCGCTTTGTTGTTGTGGTGGATCACGATGTCGATCCGACCGATACATTCGATGTCCTCTGGGCGATTTCGACGCGTTGCGATCCTGCAGAGGATATTGAGATCATGAAACGTGCCTGGAGCGGGCCACTTGATCCGCTGATGGTGAAAAACATGAATTCACGCGGATTGATTGATGCTTGCCGGCCCTTCGAGCGGCTCGATTCATTCCCGCCTGTGGCGCGTGCCAGCGAAGAGCTGAAAGCCCGCGTCGCCGCCAAATTCGCGCAATATCTGTAAGAGGGAGCGCGACCATGACAATCGCCATCGTCGGCGGCGGCATTGCCGGACTTTGCCTCGCTCTCAACCTGCATCGCCGTGGCATTGACTGCACGGTCTATGAGCGCGTCGCACAGGTGAAGGAACTGGGCGTGGGCATTACCATTCTGCCCCATGCCATGCGCGAATTTGCGGCACTCGGCATTCAGCCGGAGCTCGAGCGCCAAGGCATCGAAAATCTGGAGAGCTGTTTCTACAACCGCTTCGGCCAGCTCATCTACAAGGAGCCGCGCGGCCGTTATGCGGGCTATGATTTGCCGGAAGTCGGCATTCACCGAGGCCGCCTGCATCTGACCTTGTACAAGGCGGCGCTTGAGCGGCTGGGGGCGGACAAGGTCATCTGCGACCATCGCTGCACCGGTTTTGCGCAGGATGAAGCGGGCGTCGATATTCATTTTGAAACATCGAACGGCAAGCGCACCATTCGCGCCGATGCTTTGATTGCCTGCGACGGCGTCAATTCAGCCGTGCGCAAACAGCTTTATCCT
>Ga0315908_10000271_pt1 | contig 40739 bp, 30 predicted proteins | sample LakEriMetagenome_12_FD_203520 | JGI IMG/M metagenome (GOLD analysis project Ga0315908, IMG submission 203520) | Freshwater fungal communities from buoy surface, Lake Erie, Ohio, United States - Buoy 4 MA124 | ecosystem: Environmental > Aquatic > Freshwater > Lake > Lake biofilm | place: USA...
AAATTCTCCGACAATTTCTCCGGTTACCACATTAATTCGAACTACTGTTCCTCTGGCGCTGCAGGGAATGTAAACGAATGGTAAGGGTTGCCCTGGTTGGTCGAGGCGCAAAGAACCTGACACACTTGTATTCACGCTCAGCAATAGACCTTCGTTGAAGTCTTCATCAGAGGTGAATGTTCTGCTGCATCCCGCAGAAGAGGGTAGGTCTTGCGAGTGCAGACTACCTGCTGCCCACAGACCCAACAGCATACAAACCAGAAAGGTATGCAGTGAGGAAGACATGCGCCAACTCAGCGTTGACAGTGTTGCATGGCTTGCAAATGAACGTACCAGTTTGAACATAGTTTAGATTTTAATTAATATACAGTTAGTTAGCGTAAGGCTTACGCAGAGGGAAGAAGACAGAATAATTAGTTTTCAGATGCAAATATACATAAAATAACAGACGAATGTTAATAAATAGTAGACAAAAATCAAAAATAAATAGACAAAATGGTTAATGCGTTGATTTTTAGTCGCTGTCAATTACGATGAATGGTTTACATGCTCGCTGTGATTAAAGGACATTCATTTCCTCATCTGTCGTCATTAAAAGAAAAGCCCCCCTCGGTTTAACCGAGGAGGGCTCTCCAAGTTAGGTTATGACCTATGGATTACTTGTTGATGATCAAACGATCAATCTTCACGTCAGAGCCATTGGTCAAGCGATACGTGTATACTCCTGTTGCCAGGTCGCTCACGTTGAAGCTTACATTGTATGAAGCACCGGCTTCTACTGTTCCCATAAATACATCCGCTACTTTCTTACCTGTCAAGTTGTATACTTCGAGAGTAGTCTTGGCAGCGTGTGCGGCTTTGAATGTAAATACAGTGTTGTTGTTAGCAGGGTTCGGAGCAACCGCGATTGTGCTTGTGCGGTCGTTGCTTACTGCTTCGGTTTCGATTGTAGATTGACCTTCGTTACCACCGTTGCTAGCAGCAGAAGAGCTGAAGCTGATGGTTTGAGTACAAGTGCTTGAGTTGCCTGAGCAATCAACTGCAACCCACTGGCGAACGATTTGGTAATCAGGGCAGCAATCGAGTTCGAAGGCAAAGTCACCTGCACCTGAAATGTTCGAGAAGTTTTGGTTTGCGTTAGCACGGAATGAACCGCTGTAGCTGAACCAACCTCCGAATGCATTATCAGCTGCATTGTAGTTGTTTGCACCGTCACCCAATTGGAATCCGAAGTAGTTGTTAGATGGAGCATGTACCAAGTTCACTACAGAACCTGCGTAGTTACCGTAACCGGTCAACTCAGCACCTTCACCGGCTTGCAACAAGAAGTATGTCCAAGAAGCGAAGTTTTCATCAACACCACCGCAGTCAGCCTTGTAGCTGGTAGGGAAGTTTTGGGTAGACCATGCAGCCCAATCCATACCACCGTTGAACCATACGTCGATGTTCCATCCTGTGCCGGGAGTCAATACGTTTTCGAGTTGAGCAACCAAATGCACAGAACCTTCAGCGTATTGTACCAGGCTTCCACTTACTACTTGATACCAGCGGTGAGCAGTTGGCATGTTAAACATAGCCATTGACCAGTCGTATGGGTATCCGCATGGGTTACCGGCCGGACGAGCAGGAGTCATCAAGTTGCAATCAGCAATTGAACCTTCAGCCGGAGCGTCACCGATAATAGTTTCTTCAAAATAAACTTGAACGTCCGAGTCACAGCCATCAATAGCTGTTACCTCTGCAGCTGCAGGAACAACATCTTCACAAGCCAATACCAGGTCAGAAGGACATCCATTGAGAACAGGCTCAGTAGTGTCTTCGAATGAAATGTACTGTACGAATGGTGAGCTAGCGTTACCACAAGCATCAACAGCCAACCAAGTGCGTTCAAATGCGCTGGTGCAACCATATTCGAATGCATTACCGTCAGCGTAGCTAACAGTGAATTCGCTGCAATCGTCAGAAGCCACCGGAGTTACAACGTCAGCATCAGAACCACATTCGTATACGAATGAAGTTTGGTTTTCACCCCATACCGGACCGTTATTGTCAGATACATTAATCATTTGAGTGTAGCTAGCAGAGTTGCCACAAACATCGGTAGCAGTATATGTGCGCTCGATAGTGTAAGAAGCAGGACACAAGCCTGGTACGATAACGTCGCTGTGAGTAATAGTCACGTCAGAGCAGTTATCATCGGCATAAGCTGAAGCTACTGCATCGATAGCGTTGCAATCGCGCTCTTCGTTCTCAGGAACCGAAGTGAATACAGGAGCTGTGCTGTCAACGATTGTTATTGTGCGAGAAACAGTTGTTGAGTTTCCACATGGATCAACAGCTGTCCAGCTTTCTGAGATAACTGTTGTGCACTCGTCAGCAGTAATGCTTGATGCTGCAGCAAATTCTAATTCGTCAGCGCAGTTGTCAGACCAGATTGGGCTGTAAGCAGGAGCTTGTTCACCGCATTCGATCTGAACATCGGCCGGAGCAACTTCTACTACTGGTGCTGTAGTGTCAATGAGATTAATAATCTGTTGAATCAAACCACCTGTTACGTTTCCGCAAACATCACTTACAGAGTAGGTGCGAATGATACGGCCAGCGCATGAGCCGCTTACATACTCATCATTGAATGTGATGATTACTTCATTGCAATCTTCAGCCGAAATCATGATTTCATTGCTTACTGCATCGCATGGCATTTCAACTTCGATGGTGAATGGATTCACAACTGGAGCCTGTGTATCAACTATTGTGATGTACTGGTTGAAAGTTGAGCTGTTACCACACTCGTCTGAAGCAGTCCACGTGCGGGTAATTACACCCTGGCAAGTAGTGCCGTTTAAGTCTGAGTCTGAGTAGCTCAAGGAAACTTCACCGCAGTTGTCAGAGGCAATAGGCTCTGCGATAGCAATGGTTTCTCCACACTCGTAAGAGAATGAATTACCCTGCTCAGCAAATACCGGAGCGGTTTGGTCGAGAACGTAAACGTAGCGTGTTTCAACAGCTTCGTTTCCGCAGTTGTCGGTAGCACGATAGGTGCGCTCAAGAGTATAGGTTTGATCGCAGTTTCCGTCGATGCGTGATTCTTCAACAGCAATTTCAACTTCATTATCGCAATTGTCAGCTGCTGCATAAGGACCAAAGCCAGGAATAGCTTCATCGCAACTAACTGTAATGTTTACAGGAAGAGATGTGAAGTAAGGATTGGTAGTGTCAACGATAGTAACAACAGTAGTTGCTGTAGTTGAATTACCGCAGTGGTCAGTAGCAGTCCAAGAGTAAGTCTCAGTAGTTGTGCAACCATCTGTCGCTGAAGAGAAGTTAGAAGTAATATCCAATTCCTCATCGCAATTGTCGTTGAATGATGCAGGCTCAACGGTGTATTCAGCACCGCATTCAACTGTGAAGCTGGCAGTAGATGCAACAACAACCGGTGCAATTGTATCAGTCAAGTGAATTACCTGAACAAACTCAGCGGAGATATTACCGCAGATGTCTGTGGCGAAGTAGTGACGGATCACGTTACCTGCACAAGAGCCTGAAACCAATTCATCTGTGTAGTCTACAGTGTATTCGTTGCAATTGTCTGAAATGTTTACAAAAACACCTGTATAGTCGTCACATGGACGATCGATTTGATTGTCACCGCTAATAACAGGTGCAGTTGTGTCCTGGATGTTGATCGACTGCGTAAATTCTGAAGAATTACCACATTCATCTGTTGCAGTCCAAACACGATTGATGGTGTAGTAGCAAGAAGAACCTGCGCTCTCAGAATCCTGGTAGTTCAAAGTAACTTGACCACAATTGTCGTCAGCATCAGGAGTAACCACAGGAATTTCAGTGTTGCACTCGTAAGTGAATGAGCTCTGTTGCTCACCGAATACAGGAGCTTCGTTGTCAATTACTGTTATGGTTTGAGTTTCAACACGCTCATTGCCACAATTATCGTAACCACGGAATGTGCGGTGTATGAAATAGTTCTGAGGACATGTGCCCGGCATTTGCGCCTCGGCCATTTCCATGTCTACATCAGAGTCGCAGTTGTCAATAGCTGTTGGATACTGTACAGCAGGAATTGCGTCATCGCAGTTGATAGTAACGTCAGCCGGGAAATTCACAAATTCAGGAGCAGTAGTATCTTGAACGTGTGTAGTGCGCGAATCGGTTGATTCATTGCCACAGTAGTCAGTTGCAACCCAAGTGCGAATGATATCATATGTTTCAGGACAATCATCGTCTTGACCAATGTATTGCTCTGAGTAGGTTACAAATACCTCTTGACCACAGTTGTCAGAACCTGTAACTCCACCGTTGTTGTTCAATGAAACTACAGAGCATTCCAATGTGTCGTTAGCTGGAAGGCCTACAAGCACAGGGGCTGTATTGTCGAGAATTGCGATGAATTGCTCGGTTTCAGTTGTGTTACCGCACTCGTCAGTTGCACGATAGATACGGTGATAAGTGCCAAGGCATCCGCCTGATTGAAGTACTTCGAAGATTACCTCAACTGTTGCACTGCCGCAGTTGTCTGAAGCAGTAATTACAGCTGGAATCAGATTACATTCAATGTGATCATACAAGTTGTATGCATCGAATACAGGAGCGGTAGTGTCTTGAACATGTATAGTTTGAGTAAAGGTAGCTGTGCTATTTTGACATTGGTCATAACCATACCAGCTGCGAACAATTGTGTAATTACCGGGGCAGTTGCCTTCGATGATTTCCTCGTTGTAAACCAAACTTGGGTTCTGATCACAGTTGTCAGAAATTGAAACTTGAGCTGCAGCAGGAACTGCGTCGCACTCTACTGTGATTTCACCCTGTGGTAGGTTGTTCAACACAGGAGCGGTTGAATCAACAATAGTGATTACCTGAACACATTCTGAGCGGTTACCGCAAATGTCGGTTGCCGACCATGTTCTGGTTACAGTAGAAGAACATGCATTGCCAATTGAATCTTGACCTAAGTATTGAACTACAACATCACCTGAACAGTTATCGATTGCTTCTAAACCTTGCGCAGCAGGTGCCATTTCATCTGAGCACTCCATTGTGTAAGACTCCGGACAATTGCTAAATACGGGGGCAGTTGTGTCATTTACATTGATTTGTTGAGATGCCACAGTAGCATGTCCGCAACCGTCAACACCACGATAGAAATAGGTAAATGATGTATTGTGGATACAATCACCCAGGTTAATATCTTCACACTCGAGGTCCACGTTTACGTCGCCATGACCGTTGATAGCTTGACCACCCATGAATCCTTGGTATGTAAACCAACCTGACAAACCGTTTTCACAGTTTTTGTTGTTAGCACCAAGACCTAATTGGAAACCGAAGTAGTACGATGCAGGGGTGTGATAGATGTAAAGTTCAGTACCGGATAATGCACCGGCACCAGTAAGGGTAGAGAAGCCGCCAACCAATTCGTAATATGTCCAATCAGGATGATTGTTAGTTGCGCATGCAAGCAACAGGTCATTCTTATAGTTACGACCTTGACCAGACCAAGCAGCCCAGTCGGCCTTATTTTCAAACCAAAGATCTACGATGAATTCTTCCGAAGCATTTACTGTATTTACGACTGTCCCGTGCAAATGAGCTGTGCCATCTGCGAATTGATCAAAGTGACCGCCATCTTCGTTGAACACGAAGTTGGCGCCGGAAGCAGAAGAAAGTGTTGGCAACCATACAGCCCAGTCAGCACCAGGGCCAAATGCAGTCGTAGCTACACACTCGCTTTGAACAGCGCCGGTTTGGCTACTCCAATTGTCGATAGAACCACCACCACTGCAAGCATCTACTGCACTTACTTGTTGGAATCCGGGAACTCCATCGAGGCATTGCACGTTGATTTCGCTGTCTAGACCTACTATTGCAGGGCCTTCAGTGTCTATGGAAGTGATGATTTGAGTGCAAACTTCCGTTATTGAACCTAGGTTAATAATCCAGGTGCGGGAAATTACCGTACCACAGTTGGACGATGAGATAATTGCATCATTGAAATTCATGTGCAATTCTTCATCACAGAATTCTCCGCTCAATTCAGGCAGGCCTGTCAAGTCGAAATTCATTTCAGAACCGCATTCCACATTAGCGTCGGCGGGGCAAAGAACATGAAGAGCTAATTCACATGGTTCTTCATAGTTACCGCCATCACAAGCGCCAAGGTAATCACCATGCTCAAGATGAAAATCGATAGCGGATGTGTCGACGTAAACCGTAATCGATTCACCGTTACCCAAAACGTGACAAATGGCTACATCAGCCGTTCGATCCGCATCTTGCGAGAACGCCATTCCACTAGCTAAGAAAAAAACCACCAGAGAGAGAAAAAACGCTTTTGAGGCGCTCAGGAATCGGGCATTGAACAATTCAACGCCGCCAACAAGTGCTGTGCACGAATTCGTAAAGAAATTCATCTTGTTTAGTTTTTAGTTTGACAAATGTTTAAGAATCTGTCTTAATAGGGGAAAGACGTAATCCAGTAAAAGCTCGTCAAAGATATAAAAAAGAAAGACAAAAAAGCAAATAATTTCGATAAAATTTATTCATGTGTTGAATTTCAGGGACTTGGCCTTTAAAGTTTATGTATGCTCAAAACGTGTTGTTATGAGATGGAATAGGTTCAGAGAATGAAATGAACTTATAATTCTATTTTTCGTGTGATTTCGACTTTCGTGGATTCGTTTTTACTCAAATCAGTGTGGTTATTTTTGGTCAATGAAAATTGAAACAGCAGTGGCAATAGCTCCTCTCAGGCGAGAGTCAAATGACCGCAGTGAAATAGTTAGTCAAGCATTAATGGGAGAGCCAATCGTGATAATTGAAAGACAAGAGAAATGGTCTCTTGTTCGATTGGAAACGGACGGTTACGAGGGTTGGATGGATAACAAGCAATTCACTTCAGGCGATGCAGAAGAATCGAAGCTAATGCTTACAGCACCTATATCGCGATGTATTAGCCCTATGGGTGAGTGTGTTTATCTACCGGCAGGGTCATGGGTTTCCAATAGCTTCGTTGTAGAGGAAGTCCAACCGATTTGGGATGCCCGTGCCCTCAGTTTAAGGAACTGCGCCTTTCAATTTTTAAATGCTCCTTATTTGTGGGGCGGGCGAACGATTATGGGTATCGATTGCTCTGGGTTTTCTCAATTGGTCTTCAGGCTGAATGGAATTTCACTTCCTCGAGATGCCTACCAGCAGGCGGAAATAGGCACAATCGTTTCATTCGTTGAAGAATCTACTACAGGAGATTTAGCCTTTTTTGACAACGCGGAAGGTCGCATCGTTCATGTTGGAATGGTGTTGCGCGATACCAAAGACGTCTTACACGTCATTCATGCATCCGGAAAAGTGAGAGTAGATGTGATGGATCATGAAGGAATATTCAATCGAGAACTATCTATCTATACGCACAGGCTGCGAATCATAAAGAGAATTGTAGAGTAGGCCGTACATTTGTCGTCCTTTTTTTAAAACTATGACTGAATTAGAACAATTAGAGCAAACCGTTGAATGGTTGCGTTCCAAGGGCATGAATGCCCCTGAGGTAGGAATCATCCTGGGAACAGGTTTAGGCGAATTGGCTAATGCGATTGAGTGTGAGAAGCAATTTAGCTACAATGTGATTCCGAATTTCCCCATAGCTACTGTGGAATTCCATTTCGGAAAACTTATATACGGCAACCTCGGAGGAAAAAAAGTGATGGCCTTCCAGGGTCGTTTTCATTATTATGAAGGACATAGCATTGATGATGTTGTAATGCCCGTTCGAGTAATGAAAATGCTCGGTGTGAAGCATGTGTTGCTATCGAATGCAGCAGGAGCAATCAATCTTTCTTTTAATAAGGGAGATTTGATGTTGATTAATGATCACATCAACTTGCAGCCCGATAATCCATTGCGTGGTCCTAACATCGATGAGCTTGGGCCGAGATTTCCGGATATGTCTGAGCCATACTCGAAATCGCTGAATGAAAAATTACATGCGATTGCAAAAGAGAATGGAATCGAATTGCGCGAGGGCGTTTATGTTTCCGTGCTCGGACCTAATCTGGAGACACGCGCTGAATATCGAATGCTTAAAATGTTTGGAGCCGATGCTGTTGGAATGAGCACAGTACCTGAGGTAATTGCTTGTAATCATATGTCATTACCTTGTTGTTGCGTGTCGGTAATCACCGATACCTGCGACCCGGATAACCTCAGTAAATTGAGTGTTGAAGAAATAATTGCTACAGCGCGTCAGGCAGAGTCGAAGCTGAATGTGTTGTACAAGGAATTGGTGGCGCAGCTTTAAGTGGCGAGTGGCGAGTGGAATTTGCCTAATTAGCCAGTTTACAATTATTTGCCGTTCGACATTGGCCACTGGTCGTTATATTTGCGCGCCTTTTCCTGGGCGAGTTTTACTTCACATCTTCAACAGCAGCGCGGCGGTAGCGCTTTTCATCTGAAAATGGTTGTTCAATTCAATTGGAATCGGCAGTAACAACCAAATTAAAATTGTATGATGAATTTTGAAGTACTCGGGCTGAGTAAGCCCGTTTTGCGCGCCATTGCCGAACTCGGCTTTGAAAGCCCAACCCCTATTCAGGAGCAAGCTATTCCTGTAATGCTTGGAGGAAATCAGGATGTAGTAGCACTGGCACAAACCGGAACCGGTAAAACGGCAGCTTTCGGTTTGCCATTGATTGACCTGCTCGATTTTGGTCAACGCCACACACAAGCGCTCATTCTTGCTCCCACGCGTGAACTATGCATGCAGATTACGCGCGATTTGCAGAACTTTTCGAAGCACACTGGAGGAGCCCATGTGGTGGCGATCTACGGCGGAGCTAGTATCGAAGGTCAAATCCGCGAGATGCGCAAAGGGCCGCAAATTGTTGTAGCTACTCCGGGTCGTCTGGTGGATATGATTGAGCGCGGAGTTGTCGATTTAACACGTATTGATTTTGTGGTACTCGATGAGGCCGATGAAATGTTGACCATGGGTTTTAAAGATGATCTTGATTTGATTCTCTCACAAACCCCGGATGAAAAAAACACGTGGTTGTTTTCGGCCACCATGCCGCACGAGGTGCAACGCATTGCGAAGAATTACATGAGCGAACCATTCGAGGTTACTGTTGGTCAGCGCAATTCCGGAAATGAGAATATCGAGCACTTGTATTATGTAGTTCACGCCAAGGATCGTTATCTCGCATTGAAGCGAATAGCCGATTTTAACCCTGATATCTTCGCCATTGTTTTCTGCAGAACGAAAGCAGAAACGCAGCAAGTGGCTGATGCTTTAATAAAAGATGGATACAATGCCGATGCCTTACATGGCGATTTGTCGCAGGCACAGCGTGATTTTGTAATGAAGCGTTACCGCAGTCGTTCACTGCAAATGCTCGTGGCAACAGACGTAGCTGCGCGAGGTATTGATGTTAACGATGTAACACACGTTATCAATTACAATTTACCCGATGAGATTGAGAGTTACACCCACCGCAGTGGAAGAACAGCACGTGCAGGTAAGTCAGGGGTGAGTATTGCAATTATTCATAGCAAGGAATTGCATAAGATTCGTGAGATTGAAAAAATCATCAAGCGAAAGTTTGCCCAAGCACAAATTCCAACGGGATTTGATGTATGCGAGCAACAGTTGATGGCACTGGTGAAGCGTATACACAATGTAGAAGTCGATGAGAAGACGGTAGAGCGTTATTTGCCGCAAGTTTTTGAAGAATTGCAAGAGCTCTCACGCGAGGACATCATCAAGCGTTTTGTTTCTATTGAATTCAACCGTTTCGCTGAGTACTATCGCAACGCACCCGATTTGAATCACAATGCACAGCGTGACGATCGTCGCGCGTTGGCTCCTGGTGTTGTGAAGTTGTATATGAATATTGGTGGTATCGACGGATTCGATTTTAATACCATCAAGGAATTTATTGCTGAGAACGCGGAGATCAACACTGCAGACATCACTTGGACTGATCTAAAGAATACCTTCTCGTTAATTGAAGTGAAGAATGAGGCGGTTGACAAGATAATGGAGACTATTCATGGCGCTCAGTATCGAGGTCGAACGGTTCGTGTTGAATCACGCGGTAACCGTGATGCAGGTATTCCTCGCACTCGCTTCCGCGGCGATAGTCGCAAAGGTGGCGGCGGCGGCGGTGGATATAACAAGGGCAGAGAAGGCGGCTTCGACCGCAAGAAGTCATTCGGCGACCGCGATGGAGGATTTAAGAAGGGGAAGAAGAAAGGTAATAGGTAGCAGGTATGAGGTTTTAGGTGATAGGTGCTGTTGCTCGACCTATCACCTAATACCTAACACCTATTACCTCCTAATGGGTTACTTCGGTTTTTAGTAGCGGTATATTAGTCTTGCTAATAGCTCCGTATCCACCCTCAACTTCCGAGAAGTTACGATATCCCCTGGCTTGCAGAATAGATGCAGCAATCATGCTGCGGTAGCCTCCCTGGCAATGCAAGTAGAAATGTTCCTTCGGATTGATGGATTGTATCCACAAGTTGATATCTGCCAGTGTGTTGTTGTCGGCGTCCGGCACATGGCCATTTTTAAACTCGCTGCATTTGCGAACGTCAATTACCTTGGATTTTCCGGCTACATATTCTCCTTCGAATTGTGCTGCGTTGATACGCACGACGGTATCAATTTGCTTACCGCTGTTTTTCCATGAAGGAAAACCACCGGCCAAATGACCGATTACTTGATCGAATCCAACGCGGCTAAGACGAGTGATAGTTTCTTGTTCTTTGCCTGGCTCGGTAACAAGCAACAACTTTTGGTTTACGTCTATAATCATGGAACCGACCCAAGGAGCGAAGTCTCCATTCAAACCGATATTGATGGAATTGGGAACAAAACCATTATGAAATTCGGAGGCACCTCGTGTATCGAGTATAAGTGCGTCTGTGACTTCTGCAACTGTTTCGAATTCTTCGGGTGACAATGCTTTCAAGCCATTTCTCATCACTTGATCGAATGCCGTGTAGCCTTTTTTATTCATTGAAACGTTCATCGGAAAGTAAGCAGGAGGTGCAGTAAGGCCATCAGTAACGGCCTGAATAAAACTTTCTCGACTGGGTTGGTTTAATGCGTAGTTGATTTTTTTCTGATTTCCCAAATCATCGACTGTTTCCTTCATCATGTTTTTGCCACAGGCACTTCCTGCGCCATGTGCCGGGTATACGATGATATCATCGGCCAAGGGCATAATTTTATTCGTTAAGCTGTCGTAGAGCAAGCCGGCTAATTCTTCTTGAGTCATGTGCACTGCTTTTTGCGCAAGATCCGGACGACCTACATCACCCAGGAAAAGAGTATCACCTGAAAATATGCAGTGATCTTTTCCATTTTCATCTTTCAGCAAATACACGGTGCTTTCCATCGTGTGTCCTGGAGTGTGGAGTGCTTTAATGGTAATATGACCCAAACGAAACTCCTGGCCATCGGCAGCTATTACAGCATCAAACTCAGGTTGTGCTGTTGGTCCATAAATGATTGGGGCACCGGTTGCATGGCTCAAGTCAATATGGCCGGAGACGAAGTCAGCGTGAAAATGCGTTTCGAAAATGTATTTGATTTTAACACCGTCATTCTTAGCGCGATCCAGATATGGCTGGATTTCTCTCAATGGATCGATGATAGCAGCTTCTCCATTGCTTGTAATATAATAGGCGCCTTGAGCAAGACAGCCGGTATAGATTTGTTCGATTTTCATAGCGTTGAATATGATGCAAATTTAATGATTCAATTTTGAGCGTTGGATTTGATAAAAATCAGAATGCTGAGCAAAGGAGCAGATTCTTACTGAATGCAAAAGTCATATTAGTTACATAAAAAAAGGCCACTAAAAAGTGGCCTTCTGTAGAGGTGTTATACTGATTATTTTTTAGCTGGAGCCGGAGAAGAAGGCGCTGCGGGTTTTGCGGTGCCGGTGCCTTCTACGGGTTCAACCTTGATGAGTTCTACTTCAAATATCAAAGTTGCGTTACCTGGTATTTTGTTCTGGTTACGGCTGCCGTAAGCTAATTCAGACGGAATATAGAACGTGGTTTTGCCACCTTCTTTCATCAGTTGCAATCCTTCAGTCCATCCCGGAATAACCTGATTTAATCCAAAGGTGGCCGGAGTGCCGCGCTGAACGGAACTATCGAATACAGTTCCATCGATGAGAGTTCCGTGATAGTGAACAGTGACTTTGTCATTACCGTCCGGCTGAATTCCTGTTCCTTCTTGAGTGTTTTTGTATTGAAGACCGGAAGCGGTGCTTTTTACCAGTTTATTCTTTTTGTTTTCAGCTAAGAAAGCTTCTCCTGCCTTTTTGTTTTCAAGCGCTTTCTGCTCCCCAATTTTCTTGGTTTCCTCGCGGTAAATTTTATCCGCATTTTGAGCATCGATAGTGGCTTTTCCGGCAAGATGTTCTGAAATGGCCTTCTTGATAATTTCTTCATTATAGTCCGTAATTCCGCTCTTTTTGATAGTCTCAGCCATCGTTACTCCAAGAGCATAGGAAACACTGTCTTTGCGGGTCTTAAAGCCTTGAGAAAACAAGGTAGTCGACGCACAAACTGTAAGGGTCAAAAGAATGATTTTTTTCATAGTTGTATACATTGGATTGAGGTGTAAAGAAACGAATATTCGTTTAATTAAGAGGTTAAAATTTATGAGCGTGTAAATACGAATTTGTCAGATGCTGAAAGCTTCGAATTGTACGTGTATTTTTCGTAGTCGAAGGATTGAATATCTTCAGGTTTTTTGATTTGGTTGTCGATAATGAATCGAGCCATTTTCCCGCGAGCCAGTTTGGAATAGGTATTCACCGTGACAAATGCATTTCCTTTTTTCTCTTTGAACTCACATTCAATGATTCTTCGGTCGAGGACCTTAGTGTCGATAACCTTGAAGTACTCTTGCGAAGCAAGGTTAATCAGGACATCTTTTTTTCCCAGCTCTTTATCCAAGTGAGCCGTAATCTTCTCTTTCCAGAAGGCATAGAGGTTTGGAGTTTTTTTGTCGGGCTCAAATGAGGTACCCATCATGAGTCGGTAAGGCATGACCAAGTCGAGGGGGCGCATGATGCCGTATAAACCACTTAGAATGCGAAGACGTTTTTGGGCAAATTCCAATTGCTTTGGATTAAACTCATGCGCTTGCAGACCTCTATAAACTTCACCTTTGAACATCAGCATGGCAGGATGGGCGTTTTGGTGAGAAAACGGAAGCTTCCAATTTGCAAAACGGGCATGAGTTTCGGTAGCCAGTGTATGGCTCATGTCCATCATTGCTGCGAGTTTATCGGGAGTCAGCTTTTTGAGTTTACCGACCAGCTGAGCGGCTTCAGCACTGAAAATTGTCTCGGTGCATGCGAGGTTGGGGTAGTGAGTTTGGTCGTCAATAAGTTTTGCCGGTGATAGAATTGCGATAAACGAGCTCATCCAGGGTTAATTGTATTTTTTATCGAGATAATCTCCAAGTGCTTTTTGGAAGGCGGCGGCCATTAAATCGGCCTGGAGTTCATATCCTTTTTTACTCAGATGCACACGATCGGATGCTGCGAGGTTGGCGTTTTGCCAATCATTGATCGACCCCAAGCCTCCCATCACTTCAAACAAATCGAATACTGCACCATCATACTTTTTAGCGAGTTTATACATGACTTGTTGAACGGCAATCGCGTTTTTGTTGGGATATCTTTTCTGATAGTACGTATCGTTGTTGGTGACAAACAAGATGCATGCATTCGGATTGGCGAAGCGGAAATGGCTAATGAGCGAATCATAGCGTGTTTCGTATTGCGCAGCATCAAATTCCCCGCTAGGAACATTAGCGTCATTGATACCGATACCGAAAATGGCCAGGTCGGGATGAAGCGTTTGCAAGTGTTCTTCAAATCGTTCGCATTTCAAATAGCTGCGAGTGCTGGCGCCATTTACTCCGATGGCGTTATAGGTTATTCCACTGGGGGATTCGCCCAGATAGACTCCTTGTAGCGTGAAAAATCCGGGCAATGAGTCAATTACTTCGTAACCGAAGTTCAGAGTATTCATCGCAGGTGTGAAAGTGTATTCTGTATATCCCGCGAGTGTATCGGTATAAGAACTTGTGAGAATGACATTAGTGTCCGGACGAAGCTCAACGTTTTTACTCGAGTGATAATAAATGCGCACTTTACTGAATGAATAAAGCGTGCTATCGGAGCGTGACGATGAAATGCTTACCGATGCGTGCGCATCATCGCATGTAGCATTGATACCGGAAAGTCCCCATAGGCAATCGGATCCGCTAACGCTATTTCTGCAACCCGTCCAGTTACCGGACCATTTGCATTTGATGGTTTTAGGACTATTGGTCTTCGCTATTTCGTATGGGAAAACAAATCCACGTTCTCCTGAAGCGTTTGCTACGATAGAAGCGAAGTTTGTGCGCAGGCGATCTGTAAGATAGCCGCCTTGAACGTGCGAACCACCGATGTGTACAATGGATATTTTTCCATCACCTTCGAAAGTAAGTTTTTCGAATCGGTCAAAGAGATTGTTCCATCGTTCTTGCGGGTTTTCAATATGCAAGACGTTTTTATCATACCGTATGAAATGATAGTTCGACTCCACATTAATTGCGGGTAGCTTAGCGGAAGGCAATGCGCTATTCGAACGCAGTATCCAGCCTGTGCAGATAGAAAGCACAGCGGCGATGAATACGATAGTTCGAATGGGATTCATGTTCAAGTTCATTCCGCTTTCTACGGCGGAAAGCGTAAAAGGTTTTTGTTTTAGAAGTTGGGCTTTAGCAAGTATTCCGAGTAGAATTTATCAATCTCGTCTACTGCTTCTTGTGCAGTATCCACCAAGCTAAAAAGATACATGTCATCAGCGGAGATGTTCTTGGCTGAATCAAGCAGCGTAGCTTTAATCCACTCAACGAGCCCGCCCCAGAATGATTTACCTACCAGTATGATAGGGAAACGACCAATTTTATCGGTTTGAATAAGGGTAATCGCTTCGAAGAATTCGTCGAGAGTTCCGAAGCCTCCGGGCATAACGATGAATCCTTGGCTGTACTTCACGAACATGACTTTACGAACGAAAAAGTAATCGAAGTTGATGCTTTTGTCGTGGTCCACAAATTCATTTCCGTGCTGTTCGAAAGGGAGTACGATGTTAAGCCCCACGGATGTTCCTTCGCCTTCTTTGGCACCTTTGTTTGCTGCTTCCATGATTCCGGGACCACCGCCGGTAATAACTCCATATCCTTTTTGGGTTAGTTTATAGGCTATGTCACGGGCGGTCTGGTAATGTGGGTTATCCGGTTTTGTGCGAGCAGAGCCAAAGATGGACACGCAGGGGCCTATTTGTCCCATGCGGTCGTATCCTTCTACGAACTCGCCCATTATTTTGAAAATCGACCAGGAATCGTTTGATCGTATTTCGTTCCAACTGCGTTGTTTGAATTTGCGCGCTATTCTGCTGTCTTTTTCCATAGTATCGTTTTTTAGCGGCTACCTAATAGGGTTAGGAGCCAACGTGCAAAATACGATGCTATTGTGGTTTTGAAAGTATTTGACCTACGTTCAATTAACAGATTTATCAAACGATAAATAGAAAGTCCCGAATGGAATGAGGGATAACAAGAATGCCCGGATTACAACTTTTAATGAAAGTGCCTTCGTCATTAGGCTATAGTAAAGCATCACCATGAACGCCACAAACAAGAAGCCATGCAGCATACCTATCCATCGCACTGCCTCCGGAATATTCATAGCATATTTCAGCGGCATGGCCACGAACAATAGGAGCAGGTATGAAATTCCCTCCCAAAAGCCAACGCGATGAGTGAGATGAAGCGTTCGAGTAATTTGATTGGGACTTTTGTTCATTATTTTTTCTGATACGTTTTTTTGAAAGTTTTTCCCTTGCGTCCGGGTTTGTTAGTGGAGGTAGATTTTTTCGCAGGACTTTTTTTCTTTTTTTGATCGGCCGCAGGTTTGAACTTCTTTTCATGAAAAGCACCTTTGAAATCGGGGTCTTCCAGGCGTTTCTGGCGGTCAATTTCGCGCATTTGCAGCTGAAACTCCGGCTTGGGTGTTTCGAATTGTTCAGCCCCTTCGGGAAGCGGAAGTCGGGTGATAGTTTGTTTGATGAGCTGTTGGATTTTTCGGATGTGATAAGCTTCCGATTGATCCATAAAGCTAATGGCGACACCGGTTTTGAACGCCCTTCCTGTTCTGCCAATCCGGTGCACATAATCTTCGTAATGTGTCGGTATATTGAAGTTAATCACGTGTGAAACCTCGAATACATCTATGCCGCGCGCACTCACATCGGTGCTTATAAGTAAGCGCACATCTCCACTTTTAAAATCATCGATTGCATTCATGCGAGCGTTTTGGGCCTTGTTGGAATGCAGAAGACGCATTTCACCAATGGGTTTTCGCTCAAAGTATTTAAAGATGTTGGAAGCAAATTCCTTCGTGCTTACGAATACCAATACTCTTTTAAGGCTTTCGTCGCGAAGCAGAAACTCGAGCAGAGAAAGCTTTGTTCGAAAATTACCCGCTTCATATAACAATTGCTGCACAGTAGAAGCCGGAGTTGCTTGCGGGGTTACTTCAATGCGTGTAGGGAATAAAAGAAAGTTGTCGGCAAGGCGCTCCACTTTTTCCGGGAAGGTTGCAGAGAATAACAGTTGTTGTTTTTTCTGCGGCAGCTTTTCTTGGACCTCCCGAAGCTGTGGCCAAAATCCCATGTCCATCATGCGATCGCATTCATCGAGTACGACGTGCTTTATTTTTTTCACGGCGATTTCACCCTTGGCATACAACTCTAGAAATCTTCCCGGAGTGGCGATAATTAAATCTACACCTGCGTTGAGCTTTTCAATCTGTGCTTTGGGGCCAATGCCGCCGAAAAGAGCTACCCAGCGTAAATCGGTATAGGTAGCTAATACAGCCAGCGAGCGCTCAACTTGAACAACTAGCTCTTTTGTTGGAACAAGAATGAGGCATCTTGCTTCGTTGCCCTGTGTGTATTTGAGTGTTTGCAGAAGGGGGAGCAGGTAGGCTGCGGTTTTACCCGTGCCTGTTTGCGCAATTCCGATCACATCTTGACCGGCGAGAATGCGAGGTATTGCCTTGATCTGTATTTCGGTGGGAGTTGAATACTCCGCGTCCTCAATAGCATTTAGATATTGACGAGTTAGTTTTAGTTCTTCGAAGGTGCTCATGATATTTTAAACTTCGTCTTCAGTAATCCATTTATAAATTTCAGGAGCCTGATAGCTTTTCATGCGCTCGAGCAGGCGCACTGCATCATCGTCGACTAATATCAAGTCACGGACGACGGCGTTCAGAAACCCTTCATTACACATGTGATGAACAAATCCAACTAGATGATTAAAGTATCCATTGACGTTAAGTAAGCCAATAGGATATGCGTGCATACCTAGTTGAGCCCATGTAAGGATTTCAAATAGTTCGTCCAGGGTGCCGTACCCTCCGGGCAATGCCATCACACCTTGACTCAATTGGTGCATGAGCATTTTTCTTTCGTGCATGGATTCCACTACGTGCAGATTTGTAACGCCATAATGGGTAACTTCTTTTGTACGCAGAAATTTGGGTATGACACCGGTAACGACGCCTCCGGCAGAAATAGCTCCGTCAGCAACAGCGCCCATAATGCCAATTTTCCCTCCTCCGAAAACGACTTCAATAGAATGCTCGGCGAGCAGTTTTCCGGTTTGAAAACCAATTTCCTTGTAAATTGGATTATTGCCTTCACTTGCGCCACAGAAGACCGTTATACTTTTCATGAGCGCAAGATAAGGGTGCAATCAGTTTTTCATGACGCGCAGGCATTCTCCATCTTTTGTGCGAAGCACATAGATTCCTGCCGACCAGTTCGAAGCATCAACCATTCGAGTATTTGTATAGGAGGCAATGACCTTTCCGCTTAGATCATAAACACTCATATCAGTAGCTCGATTGAAATATAGATTGTCGCGAGTGGGATTGGGGAAGGCTATAAGTGAAGTGTATGTATTCTCGATTATGTTGATTGTGCCTTGGTTGTTGCTGGCTTCCGGCGTAGATACGATAAAGAGGACCCATTCGTCGGAACCATCAGTGAGTCGGCCCAGTGATGTGTCGGGAGCAATATAATTCCACTGGATTTCGTCGGCTAGTGTGAATCCGTCAGGACTAGCCAGGCTGAGGTATTCGCCATTATTGGACAGTCGGAAGTCCGCATGTAAAACACCTTGTTCGACATCGGCATCAGCCCAGAAGAGAAGCCAGCCATTGGCGGGTACCGTAACACTATCGGGGAAGCTGGAAGAAACTACCCATTTGTTGCGCACCTCGGGGTCGTCGCTGAAGTAATAGCCGCTCAGATTGACAGGGAAGTTATTTGGGTTATAAATTTCAATCCAGTCCTCGATTTCTCCGACGTTATCGGTGATTCCGTTTTGGTTGGCGGTAAGCAGTTCATTGATGACAATGTTTTCAGGCTGAATGACGAAGAGCTGGTTAGTCACGGTTGGCGTTGGAGAGTTGAATTCGATACTGTTGCTTGCGCCATCGCTTATGCGCCCCCAACTGTGGTCGGCCGCTGTTGCGGGGTAAGAATATGTATCGATGACGGTCAATCCGTCCGGGCCTTTGAGTTCAATGTTGGCGCCATCTACAGGAAGGTTTAAGGGGCTGTGGTTTACGTCGTCGGCCAAGTCGTTGTCGCACCAGATGAGGATGAATCCGTCCGGAGGAATAACTGTTCTGGCAGGCCGGGTATTAGGAACGGTCCACGAAGGACCGCCATTGATGGAAAGGCTGTAATTGGCAAGATTGACTTGAAAGGAATTCGGGTTGTAAATCTCGAACCATTGGTCAAATTCATTTTCCAAATCATCGTAGGTAGAAGCATTGATTGCTTGCACCTCATTGATGAATAGCAGATCGTTGTTTTGGATTTCAGCGTTGTTATCATCGAAAGTGACATTATTAAAGTATTGCCATTGCGGGCATCCATCACAAGAACGGCCCCAGCTCACGTCGGGTGCCATTTCGGGGTATGAAACGCTATCAATAATCGTCACTCCATCCGGCGCTGTGAGCAAGAAGGTTTCACCTTCGCTGTTAAGCACGAAACCGGCGTTGTGGTCAGCGCCTTGTGAGTTCATATTGTTAAAGTCATCGTCAATCCAAAGCACAATGAAGTTGTTGGGAAGGACGGTTGTAACACCGGCGTCGATAGCGGGTATTTGCCACTTGGTGAGTGTATCAGGGTCATCGCTGATGTAGTAACCGGCGAGGTTCGTGATAGGGCTTCCCGGAGGGTTATAAATTTCTACCCAGTCGTCGTATTCGAAGAAATCGTCCATAGCAATCGTTTGATTGCGTGTAAGGATTTCGTTGATACGCAGGTTGGTGTTTTGGGCGTGAAGTGCGGCTGTGAAGCACGACAGGATTGTGAAAATGTAAAAAGGTGTTCGCATAAATGAGTTGTAAAGTTATGAAGATTTGGATTTTGGTGGAGGTTTAGACCCGAGCTGCGCTCGGGTGAATTGAAAGTGAAGCCCTTCGGGCTTCGGGGTTGGCGGCCGGGGTGTACAGTGCGGTGGTGAGGAGGCTTCCGAGCTGCGCTCGGAGTAAATAGAGGTGAAGCCCTTCGGGCTTCGGAGGTTGATGTCCGGGGTGTACAGGGCGGTGGCGAGGGTGCTTTCGAGCTGCGCTCGAAGTAAATGAAAGTGAAGCCCTGCGGGCTTCGGGGATTCGAGCATCTCCTTTTGTTGAGTGTAGTCGAGGCCTCGTGACGGTTGTAAATCCATTACAATGAAGGGGTTTTTATTTGGCGTCTGGTCATCAGAAAAAGGGGTGAGGAAATCTTTCCTGTTTGAGGTTGACCTTGTACTATCTTTAATGCCATGCCCGAACGCGCAATCATGCATATGGACTTAGACACGTTTTTCGTGTCGGTGGAGCGCTTGCTCGATAGCAGGCTCAACGCCAAACCTGTGCTTATTGGTGGTACGAGCGATCGGGGTGTGGTGGCTTCGTGCAGTTATGAGGCGCGCAAGTTTGGAGTACACAGTGCTATGCCGATGAAGCTAGCCAAACAGTTGTGTCCGGAGGCTGTCGTCATACGCGGTAATTCGGCCAATTACATGAAGTACTCTGACATGGTGAGCGAGATAGTGCGCGAAGCCGTGCCATTGTTTGAGAAAACTTCGGTCGACGAGTTCTACTGCGACTTGTCGGGTATGGATAAGTTTTTCGGATGCTATCAATACGGAACCGAATTGCGTGAGCGAGTTATTCGCGAAACGGGTTTGCCTATATCGTTTGGATTGTCGGAAAATAAGACAGTGTCGAAAGTGGCAACGGGCGAGGCGAAGCCCAATAACCAGCGACGCATTTTGCTGGGTGATGAAAAGCCTTTTTTAGCACCCTTATCGATTCAGAAGATTCCGATGGTGGGCGACAAGACCTACCAGACGTTGCGTAACATGGGCGTGAGTAAAATTCAAACGGTACAGGAAATGCCTGTGGAGTTGATGGAAAATGCTTTTGGCGACAATGGTGTCACCATATGGCGCAAGGCCAACGGTATTGATCCTTCGCCGGTCATTCCCTATCAAGAACGCAAGTCGATATCGACCGAGCGAACCTTCGATCGTGATACAATCGACATTGTAAAGCTGCGGGGCATCTTACTGGCCATGGCCGAGAATCTCGCTTTTCAGTTGCGCCGTGGCGATAAGCTGACCTCTTGTATTACCATTAAGATTCGCTATTCCGATTTTCAGACTCACACGCAGCAATGCCGTATTCCATTTACCTCGGCCGATCACCTCATTGTGCCACGTGTGTTGGAGTTGTTCGATAAGATATACAACCGCCGCATGCTCGTGCGACTCATCGGTGTGAAATTTAGCCATCTGGTAGGTGGTGGGTACCAAATCAATCTGTTCGATGATACCGAAGAGCGCATCAATCTCTATCAAGCCATGGACAAGATGCGCGAAAAGTATGGCGACCGCGCTGTGGTTAGCGCTGCCGGAATGATGGCGAAGTCGATCGGTCGCTGGAATCCTTTTAATGGCGATGCTCCACCGTTGTTGGCTAATCGACGTCAATAATCCCCAGTTGCAGTGCTTAACAATCATTCGTATTACTCCCTGCGTTACGGCACTCTCGAGCCCACGGCTGTGCTGGATGTGGCAGAGCAGTTAGGATATCACACACTGGCGCTTACCGATATCAATTGTACCGCAGGGATCATCGAGTTTGCACGTCTCGCACTGAAGAAGGGAATTAAACCGGTGGCAGGAATCGACTTTCGCAATGGCGTGCAGCAATGTTTCGTGGCTTTAGCCAAAAACAACGACGGTTTTGCTGCTGTCAATGAATATCTGTCGAGTCGCTTGCATGCAAAGGAGAACTTTCCTCTGAAGGCACCGGCATGGACGGACGTAGCCGTGATTTATCCGCTGCGTTATTTCATGGATGGCAGTCTGAAGTCAGATGAGTTGAACGAGAACGAGTACATCGGTCTCAGCCTTCGCGAAATAGGGAGACTTCGTTTTGCGAAAATCACATTCAACAGCAAGAAGCTTGTCTGCATGCATCCGGCAACATTTGCTTCGAAGCGCGATTTCAATGCGCACCGATTATTGCGTGCCATTGATAATAATACGCTACTGAGTAAGTTGCCGAAGGAGGAACAAGCCGATGCAGAGGACCGACTTTATTCGAAGGAACATACGTTGGAAGTACTCGATGAATTTTCGTTTGCGTTTAACCAATCGGAAACATTGCTGGGGTCATGCTCGATAGATTTCGGTTTTAAAAGTGATACGCATAAAAATTTGCTGCACTATAGTTCAAGTGCTGAGGAGGATGAGTCGCTCTTGCTTTCATTGTGCAAAAAAGGTTTGTCTTACCGATATCCGGATGCAGGCCCCGAAGTAATGCAGCGCCTGGAGAAGGAGTTGCACCTCATACGGGAAAAGAAATTCGTTTCCTATTTTCTCATCAATTGGGATATCGTCAACTACGCTCGCAGCAAGAATTATTATTACGTCGGTCGCGGAAGCGGAGCAAACAGCATCGTTGCTTATCTCTTGCGTATTACGGATGTAGATCCGCTTGAGCTCGATTTATACTTTGAGCGCTTCATCAATTTGTTTCGACAGTCACCGCCCGACTTTGATATTGATTTTTCGTGGAAGGAACGAGAAGACATTACGCGTTACATTTTTGAGAAGTTTCGTAACGCTACGTTGCTTGGAGCATTCAATACATTTCAATATTCTGCAGTGGTTCGTGAGTTGGGAAAAGTGTTTGGCTTACCAAAGTCGGATATTGACATGCTTAGCGACGGCAAATTCAATTACGAAGAACTTGATGCTATGCATCAGCAGGTGTTACGCTATGCATCGTATTTGAAAGATTTTCCGAACTACATCAGCATTCATTCTGCCGGAATTCTCATTACCGAGCAGCCCATCTATTATTACGGAGCGACCTTTCTTCCTCCGAAAGGTTTTCCCACGGCTATGTTCGATATGCATCAGGCGGAAGACATTGGCATCAACAAACTAGATATTTTGTCGCAGCGTGGCTTAGGGAAAATTAAGGATACGCTTTCCATCATAAGTTACAATCAGCCTGAGAAGTCGGATATTGACATTCACGATATCAAGCGATTTAAGAATGATGACCGGTGCAACGATATGTTGCGACGAGGTGAAGCGCTGGGTTGCTTTTATGTAGAATCGCCCGCCATGCGCATGTTATTGACCAAACTGCAAACACACAATTACATTGGCCTTGTTGCTGCTAGCTCTGTGATTAGACCCGGTGTATCGTCGTCGGGTATGATGCGCGCATACATCATACGCGAGCGTATACCGGAACGGAGGAGTGATGCCCCAGAGCCACTCATGAAACTGATGCCGGAGACACACGGAGTAATGGTTTATCAGGAAGACGTCATCAAGGTAGCTCATGAATTTGCCGGGCTTACCTTGGCCGAAGCCGATGTATTGCGCCGCGGTATGAGTGGCAAATTTCGTGGCAGAGATGAGTTTGAACACGCGCGTAATCGTTTTCTGCAAGGCTCTCTGGAAAGGGGGCACAGTGAAACGCTGGTGCGCGACGTGTGGCGGCAGGTGGAGAGTTTTGCAGGATATGCATTTGCGAAAGGACACAGTGCGAGTTATGCGGTTGAGAGTTATCAATGTCTTTTTTTGAAAGCATACTTTCCATTGGAATACATGACAGCAACCATCAACAATTTCGGTGGTTTTTTCAAGACAGAGATTTATGTGCATGAGGCGCGTATGCATGGGGCGACTATTGAAGCGCCCTGCGTGAATAACTCGGGTGATGAAGCGGTTATTCGAGGAATTGCAATTACGCTCGGATTACAAATGATAAAGGGGTTGGAACACGGTGTTCGGGAATCGATTGTAAAGGCACGTTCCAATGCTTTGTTTCAAACGCTGGATGATTTACTGGACCGTGTTTCCATGGGGTTGGAACAAGCCACGCTTCTGGCACGGTCAGGCGCTCTGCGCTTCACGGGGATGGGAAAAAAGGAATTGCTGTGGCAGCTGCATTTTAAGTTGAGCGCGCAAGCAACTACACCATCAGAACAGTTGTTGTTCACTACGCGTAGGTCGGATGCGAAATTGCCGCAGCTTGAGCATCATTGGTTGGAAGACGCTTATGATGAACTAGAGTTATTGGGGTTTCCTTTATGCAATCCATTTCAGTTGATCGATACAACGCATCTAGAAGATCAGACCTATGTTTCTGCAGAACAATTGAAAGATTATCTGCATCGCGAAATTCATATTCTTGGTTACAAGGTTGCGCTGAAGCCAACAGGTACGAGCAAAGGAGAAGGTATGTTCTTCGGTACTTTTCTAGACGAGCATGGTCACTTCATTGATACGGTGCATTTTCCCCCAGTTGCAAAAGCATTTCCGGCAACGGGTTGGGGACTTTTTCATATTCACGGGAAGGTTTCCGAGGAATTTGGAGCCTATACCGTAGAAGTGAAGTGGATTAAGCGATTGGATTTATTACCGGATCCTCGGGTTACTGATGGACCATCTCATCCAGCACTCATGCGCAAAGGAAGTGGCAACGACAGATGGGTCAATCGAACTTTACACGGTAAGCCAAAGCTCAAATAAAAAGTCCCGCTCAATGGCGGGACTTTTCGATGGTGTGGTTGCAATAACGTTTATTGCTTGATGAATTTCTTTTGTTGCAGGCCTTGCATGGTGTTGGCTTGCACGAAGTAAACACCTGGTGCCAGGTGACTCACCTCAATTCTTTGTTGCATCGCATTAAGGGTTTCAATACGTTTTCCGCTTATGTCCATGATTGACACTTGTGATGCGGCAGTGCCGCTAAGAGTGATAACATCGGAGGCAGGGTTGGGGTAAATATTGAAATTATTCGCACTCAATACTTCATCAACATTTACAATGTTTTCACCTTCAATGAGCACGAGGTTTTGGTTGATAGCGGGTGCAATGATTTTGTCGAAAATACCGGATGGCCAACACACGGTGATGCTGTCGATTTGAGTATCCTCTCCAATGCCAAAATGCCCATTGAGCGAGTGCAGATAACGGAAACCTTCACCACTGCGGATATCACGTATTTGTTGTCCGCTAGGAGTGAAGAGTGTGATTCTAGCACCAATTCCATTTTTGTTGCTTTCCACTCCGCGCATGTTAAGCGTGATGTAGTTATTGCCGTTTGGAACTCCCATATTCAGTGTTCCTCCATTAGCGACGTCAATGAATCCATCGTTGTTGTAGTCGCCCATCGGACCAACTCCAAAACCTACGCTAGAAGGTGAAAACACCATGTTGCCATTATTGAGCATAATGCCACCACTACCTCCCAGTACATCTACAAAACCGTCATTATTGAAGTCGGCCGGAACCCATTCAATGCTCAAATTGGCATTGTTGTCCCAACCTGAGCCTGCAGTAACATCCGTGAAGTTTCCTGCACCGTCGTTGAGCATCACTTTATGCATACCATTCGCGCTAGAGCTTGCACCAACTACTACATCCATGTCGCCATCGTTGTCGTAGTCCGCCCAAGCAGAAGACCATGTCTGAACGTTATCAGCTAATCCGATTTCTTCTCCTACTTCCGTGAATGTTCCATCTCCATTGTTGCGGTGCATTTGGTTGATGTTGGCTGGAGAGTTACCTCCACGACACTTCGCAATGAACATATCGATATCGCAGTCATTATCGTAATCAATCCAAACAGATCCATAGTTACCGCCATCAGGAGTGTCTCCTAAACCTCCTTGGTTCCAATCGAAAAGTTGTGTGCCATTATTGATGTACCATACGTTGGGTTGCACGTCGTGACAAACGAATGCGTCCAGATTTCCGTCGGCATTAATGTCAACCAGGTTAGAACGCTGGCAGAAGATGTAATTTTCATCGCTTGTTTCGCTGTAAGAGGAACCGGCATCATCGGCCCAGATGAAGCTAGCTGCTCCGCCCGCATAGACAAGGTCGTTGAATCCGTTACCATCTAAGTCGCCACCGCAAAGACTCCAAGAAGGCGATGTGTAGACGTCACCGGTGATAGCATGAGCCACCAGGCTATAGGTCCCATCGGGATTCTGATAAGCAATATTTAAAGTTTCACCGGAAGGCGCCACGATATCATCCAGGAAGTCGGCATTCATATCAATAGCACCAAGCGGAGCAGAAACAGGTGAATTAACAGGGTTGAAGTCAATTGCATTTACAACGGGGTCGCCCACACTGAGGCTGAAAGTGAATCCTGTTGAGGTCCAGAAATTATCCCAGACTATGGTATAGGTCACACCCGCTTCAACGTTCATTGATGCAATAGAGCTATAATTTGGACCGCTGTCGTCGTCACCGCCAACGCATGACAAATCGCCACATGTTCCGGTATAAATATGCATGCGCGTATCTACGGATGGGACGCCCGTAACATTGGAGCTGATGGTCATATAATAATCAGCGTCGGGGGTATACGTGTACCATTCTGCAGCGGAACCCTGAGTTTGAGAGCCGGAACATGTAACGGCAGGAATGTCGGTTCCATTTACGGCATCTACTATATAGTATCCGGGTTCGATAGCCGGCGCAGACGCACAATCATTTTGGGCAATGATGGATTGAGCCATGATTGATAACGCCAAAATCAGAATGTAATGTTTTTTCATGTGTGGTTGTTTTTTGGGTTTTATGGGCAGGTAGGAGATAGCGAATTTATGTAAGCTTCAAGCAATGTGATGGCTTCTTCATGAATAACGGTTCGGCCAAGAAGAGGCATGCGCTCTTGCTCAACTGTGGTATTCAGACGATAGTGCATCATAGAGCGATTTACATTTCCTCTGGCAATGACATACAGAAGCTGTGGTTGTTGAGGAATAACTTCTTGCGGGGTTATGCAAACACCTAGGTTATCCGGGTTGCTTGTTTCACTCCAAGCGAGACGAAGCGGACGGTAATCGCAATGACTTCCTTCGCGGTGGCAGTGCGAGCAGTTCATATCAACGTAAGCTCTCCATCTGTTTTCGAGGGATTCAGTTGCGTCGGTCCAATCTGCTACCGTTTCAATATCCGCAGGGAAATTGTTTTCGAGATATCCTACTTCGGCCCACTTCTGCAATTGATTTTTAATACCATCGGCATAAACAATAGACTTGTTCAGATTTTGAGGTTTTGGACCGATAGGTGTTGCCGTGTCATTGAATTTGTGACAAGTGTAACATTCTACTTCACTCGGAATTCGGTAGTTTACCGTGTGAGACTGACCATCGGTGTCAATCCATTCAATATTCTGATAAGCCCCTGCAGAGTCATAGGTTGCTTCAGTTTGCTCGTCGTTCCAGATATAGTCTGCAAATTTCCATTCCCCGTTCTTCTTGTATATCAAACGCGTTTCAATCATCTTTCGATCGCCGAGCGGTTGAACATTGTCGTAGTAGAAGCTTTTGATCATCACCGTTCCTTCCGGAAAATCTACAATCTCACGGTCGCTTATGTATTGAGCGCCTGTTCCTGCAGGCATCCAGATAAAGCGCTTCTTTTTTGCATAATCTGAAAATAGTGGGGTTATGACGTCATACGGAATAACTCCCTCGTTGGGGTGCATTTGCACCATTGTATCTATAAAAAAACGATAGTCAGATAGTTTCGGATAGGGCAACCGGCTCAAGTCAAAGCTCACTCCGGTTTGAGGCAGAGAATCAGAATCGTCATGGGTGTGATGCTCCTCATCCTTTCTGCAAGCAGCTAGAGCAATCATGGCTGATAGCGCTGAAAAGATTATAAGCGATTTCCATCTCATGGTGATTTTCCCTTAAAATTGCAGGAGTCCAAATGTAATCCAAAGACTAGGTATCTTGTCGAAAGGTTGTCTGCAACATTGGATTCGCACAAGTGTGGATAATACAGCCGTTTTAATTAAAAAGTTTAACCGGGGATTGCATATCGATAGTCGATTGCCCAAAGGGATTTCCGTATTAAATCCATATCGGAATAGCAGCGATGTTTTGACCTGGTCGGATGCTTTTTACGAACGGTTTTACTCCGATACGAAAAAAAGACGGATGATTCTTGGAATCAATCCCGGCAGATTAGGGGCGGGTCAAACGGGAATACCATTTACCGATACCAAAAGATTGTATGAACGATTTGGCTTAGGTTCATCCGAGAATCAGGTTCATGAAACAAGCAGTGCCTATATCTACAGAATGATTGATGCCTTTGGCGGTGCGGAGTTGTTCTACAGTCGTTTTTTGGTTTCCTCCATTTGTCCACTAGGGTTTGTGGCGCAAAACAATGGTAAGTATCTCAACTATAACTATTACGACAGCGAGCAATTGCAAAAGGCGGTTACGCCGTTTATAGTAAGATGTATGGAGGAGCAGTTATTATGGCCTATTGAACGTGACGTTGTTTATTGCTTGGGCACAGGCAAGAATCTTAAGTTTTTGACTAAGCTCAATTCAACTTATGGGTGGTTCGGGCGCATAGTTTCCTTGGAACATCCGAGATATATTATGCAATATAAATTGGGTCAGATAGATGCCTATATCGCCAAGTACTTGATCGAGTTCGGGACATCTTAACTTTTTTACTTCATGCTTGTTTACCGGATGTAATTTTGCACCTATGGAAAATGCAGGCACGTTGCGGAAATTGGATGGCATCGCAGATGCTCTTGATGATATTCGACAAGGTAAATTGGTAATTGTTGTAGACGATGAGGATCGTGAAAATGAAGGAGATTTTATTGTTGCAGCGGAGAAGGTTACGCCCGAAACAATCAATTTCATGTCGAAACATGGTCGGGGTTTGATTTGTGTTGCTGTTACGGATGAGATTTGCAAAGCACTGGATCTGGACATGATGGTGACCAACAACACGGATCCTCATAAGACGGCATTTACGGTTTCTGTTGATTTATTGGGGCATGGTTGTACAACGGGCATCAGTGCGCATGATCGCGCGAAAACCATACAGGCTCTGGTAAGCTCCGATTTTAAGCCGGCCGACTTCGCCCGCCCGGGACATATTTTTCCTTTGAAAGCGAAGAGTGGTGGAGTTTTGCGAAGAACTGGGCACACAGAGGCCGCCGTTGATTTGGCTCGTCTTGCCGGACTTGCGCCAGCCGGAGCCATAGTAGAAATTATGAACGATGACGGCACTATGGCACGTCTGCCTCAACTGTTCGAAATAGCGCATCAGTTCGGTTTGAAGTTGATTTCTATTCGTGATTTGATTGCTTATCGACTAAGTCAGGAGACCTTGATTGAAGAGGTAGCCTCGCAGCAAGTTTCCACGGTATATGGAGATTTTAGGTTGGTAGGTTTTCGTCACACAATTGAGCAACGCGAATACCTTGCATTGGTGAAGGGAGACTGGCGCCTCGATGAGGCTATTCCCGTGCGTGTACATTCTTCAAACATACTTGGCGACATTTTCAATTTGAAAAGAGAGGCACAGGGTTCTCAACTCGATGCGGCATTGCGGCTTATAGAGCGAGAAGGGAAGGGAGTACTCGTCTACATCAATCGCATGGAATCTAATGGCGGGTTATTACAAGAAATGCAGGAACTCTTGTCAGTAGAGACCAAAGCTCCCTCAGCTATGGACAATCGTGATTATGGAATAGGTGCTCAAATTCTGAGGTCATTGGGCGTGCATAAAATGCGCATCATCACGAACCATCCGGAGCAGCGCAGAGCAGGACTCGATGCTTATGGTTTGCAGATAACCGAAACCATTGCTTTGCACAGTTAGTTTATTTACAAACGCAAAAGCGAAAATGAGCTATTCGCGTTTGGTCAGAGACGGTAAGAGTGTAAAGGCCGTTGTTTAAGGTGGAGAGATCTACTGTCTCATCCTCTCCATTACCATAATTCGTGGATGTTTTTTCGAACACAGTTTTACCTGCGCTGTTGAATATTCGGATGTTCGGATGTTCGAAAGTACTAGGGAGATTGCCAATATGCAGGAAATCGCGAACCGGATTAGGGTAAACTATAGGTGTACGATCATTCGGCGTTTTCTGAACAGTCAGAAAATTGTCCAGAAGAATCATAGTGCCATCGGGCGAAAGAGCCCACATCTGAAGGGTTTCGCCGCTGCTATTGTTGGCCGGTTGGCGAAATCCCGTGCTGATTATCGTAATAGCTTCGTTTTCCCAATTGAGGCTCAAGGCAGGGAGCACATAGGAACCGTAAGGGAATTGAGTAGGGGAATTAAGTAGTTCGATTTGATAGTCTGCGCCTGCCGTCAAGCTTTGCGCATTGGAAAACATGCCCGAAGAAAGAGATGCGAAAAAGGGAGCAATGGGCGTTGTTGTTTCGTTAATATCTATCGTGCCTAAGTCTGTTGCAGCGTGAAAGAAGCGTATATCGAAATGGCCATCCAAAGAGGACTCGAGGGATATTGAAGAATCGAGAATCCAATCGATTGCAGGTGCCGGATTGTAATTCTCTGAGTTGAGAATGCCGAAGAGAAAAAGTCGATGCATTTGATTTGGGCTCATCTCAATTGAGTCGCTGAATAGCACATTGAGTGGTTCATCGTGCGGCGTAATCTGAACCACAGCATAGTCATTGCACTGAACGTTTAAAAATGAACTTGCCGTTTCGAATGTGAGAGGTGAGGCTACAAGCAATCCATTTATCCATACATCCATGTTTTGCAGCATGGTATCGGCGGAAGCATGCACCAATTGAACTTGGCAATAGACCGGAAAATCTGGAATGCTCAATGTGCTAAGTGGATGCATTGGTCCTCCCATTTCTGTGCTGAGCCAAATGGACGGAATTGTATTGTTGGAGTCTGAAAACGTAAGGGCGGTTGTATTCCTTTGCCACAGATTGAGCGTGTCAAGCGGGGCATCGAAGGCGGTAATGCTATCGGAAGGTGTGGTGATTATCCATTCTTCGTGATCAGCGAACGTTGTGAGTGTGTCGCTCATGGTGCCATACGCGACATTTTCAAAGAGCGCGCTTTGTAAGGTAGTATCGGCTAACAAGTTGATACTGCTCTGTTGGCTGCCACCGTTAAATAAGCGAATCAGCATCTGGCTTGAATTAAGTAACGGTGTTTGCTCCCACTCTCTAACTAGAAGTTGAGCGGCATTTTCAGGCTCGCTCCCGCCATACCAAATAAGTTGATATTGCAGGCCGCTGTATAGGTGAATAGTGTCCGACCAGATACTATCCACAGGACCGGCAATTAGGTTGGAGTTTATTTGGAGCTCAATGGTTTTTCCGGCGGGGAATGTCAGAAATGGAGTAGCAGAGTGCACGTCCAAGTTCGATTGCCAAACTGAATTGTCGGTTTCAATGTGAATATTTCCTGATGCCGGAAGGTTCGCGTTATGGATGAATTGGACGTTAGCAGAAAGGTTCCATTGAAGCGGTTGCAGGCAAACCATTTGACCACCTGCGGCGGTTGTTGCCCACATTCCCAGCGGTTGCCCAAAGTTATTATTTGCTTGATTGATGAATCCACCCGTCACAATGGTGATTGCCTTTCCCGCCCAGTTGAGTGAAGTAACGGGCAGCTCGTATTCTCCCAGTGTTTCATTGCTGCTTGCGTCTAGAACGCTCCAGCCATAGTCGGCACTGAAAAGGTTGATATAGGATGAAAAGGAGCCATAGGGTAACTGGTCAAATGCAGTAAGTTCAAAGAGCTGGGTTTCTGCTATATCGGCGCTGTCTAGCTCTGAGGCTCCCTGGAAGAATAGGACGTCGATACTGCCTGTTGAAGCACTCAGCTCAAGAGCGGCGTCGAAATGACTGACGGAAAGTGAACGACTAGGATAGTAAAGTTCGGTATTCCAATGGCCATGCATCACAAAAATGTGATTGCTGCTTGTCTCCAAGGCTGTATTCCAGGCATGGTAGGTTAACGACGAGTCAATAGCATCCCTAATTTCCCAATGAGCGGTGGAGTTTGTATCTACCGATTCCATCGGCGTAGCATGCAGATAGCAGACGTTATCGGCCCACAGTGAATCGTTCAGCCAAACATCCACTGTTTGGAGTGCATTATCCGGACTGTTGTGAATGAATTGCACAGAGGCCGTTTGCGCAAAAATGGGCAAGGAGCACGTCAGGATGCAAAGCGAAAAGCAGAGGAGTTTGCGAATCATGCCGTGAAGATAGTTGCAGGTTGCGGTCATCGATTTCGATTTCAAGGGCGGATGTGTACTTTGTTTATTTCGCACGAATTGGAAACCTAACTGAACTTTTACCGACCCCCTGTTGTTACACTAATTATAACAACAAATCCAAATGCAAGAATTTAGTATAAAAGACCTTGAAAGCTATACCGGCATTAAGGCTCACACCATTCGCATTTGGGAGCAGCGCTACGGCCTGCTGAAGCCTGAGAGAACGGATTCCAATATCCGAAAATACTCGGATCGTGAACTCAAGACGCTGTTGAACGTGAGCTTACTGAATAATCGCGGTCACAAGATTTCTGAAATTGCGGGAATGTCGGAGGACGAAATGGCGAAGCTCGTAGAGCATTATGCTACCTCGACTCAGAATGACGATACGCTGATAGGTACTCTTAAGCTCGCCATGTTGAACTTTGACGAAACTTTGTTCAACAGTATTGTAGACCTTCGAATTGCATCTCAGGGGCTCGAGCATACCTACTTGAATGTGCTTACTCCCTTCATGCATCAAATTGGAGTGATGTGGTTGTCGAATGCAATTTGTCCGGCACAAGAGCACTTCATTTCCAATCTGATACGTCAAAAATTGTACACGCACATTGATCGACTGGGTCCTGATTTAGTCGTGCACCAAAATAAAACATTCGTTCTTTATCTGCCTGAGTTGGAGTTCCACGAGCTTTCGCTCATTATGCTCAATTTCGCCTTGCGCTCTCGGGGGTATCGCACGATTTATCTCGGACAGTCCGTGCCTATTGAAGATTTATATCAGGTTTACCAGCGTATTGGCGACGTTCAATTCATTTCACTTTTTACCACTCAGCCTGTTTCCGTATTGCTGCCGGGCTATCTGCGTAAATTGGTGGAACAGTTCTCCGGCTCAAACTGTGAGTTTCACTTAACAGGTGGGGTCATACAAGGAACAAAGTCGCCGGAACTGGGTTTGGTCAATATATATTCAGATCTCGGACAACTGTTGAGCGCAGTAGTCGCTTAGGTGAAACAGAATTTTATTCAACGATAAACAAAGGGGCTTATAAGCCCCTTTTTGTTTGGTGTTTGTAACGAAGCGCTCAACAATAGCGAGTTTTTGGTGAAAGAATACAGCGACTCATTTCGCCATAATCGAAATTAAACTACTGTAAATGAGTGGGTAGGCGTGTAAAATAAACATTGTTTAATATTTATAAGAAAAAATTAAACAAAAAATTTGGAATGAAGTAGGGTTTGTTTAATCTTTGCTGTAAATAATTAAACAACGGTAAAATGAGTACCCTCGAGTTTAATCACCTACTAATCTCAAACCGCCCAATCATGCGCGGTTTCGCAATCAACTTCACCCGCAATGTCGAGGACGCTGAAGATTTGATTCAAGATACTTTTTTAAAAGCATTGAAGTACAAGGATCGTTTTGAGGACGGGACGAACTTCAAGGGCTGGTTGTACACCATCATGCGCAACATTTTCCTGAACAACTGTAAAAAGCAGCAATTGGGGCGTAACATTTTTGGTCCATCGGCCGACAGCATCCCCTACGAGCTAGGTTCACAAGCTGAAAATAATATATACCGTGTTATTAATGAGCAGGATATCCGCGTGGCGGTGGGTAGTTTGAGGGAAGAATTACGTAAGCCCTTTCAAATGGCCTACGAAGGATATCAATATGATGAGATTGCCCAAGAAATGGGGGTTCCAACAGGAACAATAAAGAGTAGAATTTTCAATGCTCGTAAGCGTTTAATGGAAGATTTGAAAGATTTCAACTAGTAGTTTTGGTTAAGGTTATGATTAGAAAGGTAAAGGAGGCTGAATAGCCTCCTTTTCTCTTTCAAGGATGTGGTAACCGTTGAATAGATATTTCAAAAAAAAATCCTTGCCTGATTGAGACTCTGGTGTATATTTGCCGCCCGATTAAAAAAGTAAAGAACATGAAAAAAGGAATTCACCCGGAAAATTATCGCATGGTCGTTTTCAAGGACATGTCGAATGATTATGCTTTCTTGGGAAAGTCAACCACCAATACGAAAGAGACCATTAAGTGGGAAGATGGAAATGAATATCCTGTGGTGAAGCTTGAAATCACGCACACGTCGCATCCATTCTTTACAGGTAAAATGCAATTGGTGGATACCGCCGGCCGTATTGATAAGTTCAAGACGCGCTACGCTAAATTTGACAAGAAGAAGTAATTAGATTACGCATAATATCTGAAGCCTCCCATGTGGAGGCTTTTTTTTGAATTCACAATTTCGTGTTTGCAATTGCCATACAACACGGGTTTTAAATGGAATTGTTCCATTGATTTTTGGGAAACGAGAAACGAACGAATCTATCGTCCACCCTATGATCAAAACCATTTTCATTTTCTTTAGTTACCTGGCCTTTTTGCTGTTGGGTATTTTCAGTTCAGACACAGTATTAATCGAGAATAACACTCCGGCCATTATCGCTCCGGGCGTTCGTTCTCTGGTTGAGGTGAACGTGAGAAAGGGTGATGTACAAGGTTTTTCTAAATTGGAGCTAACCCTGCCGGAAGGTTTCATAGCGACACCGGGTGATATTCAGGGTGCATCATTTACTTTCAGCGGAGACAAGGCAAAGTTTGTTTGGATGAATTTGCCTGAGGAATCTCTCTTCAAGGTTACATATTACATTGAGAGTGAGCCCGGCACAGAAGGAGCTTTTGAGATAAAGGGAACATTTTCTTATGTGCGCGAAAATATTCGCGAGGATATTTATGTGCCTACACGCACGGTTGTGGTAAAGCACGAATTTGAAACACCTGCTGATGCTGTTTTGGCTTCAGCTCCGATTGTTCGGGTGGAGCAACCGGTGTTGGAAATGAGTTGTGAGCGACGGATAGAACGTCTCGGGGATAATGAATACATGGTCCGATTGAAAGTGAATAACAATCGAATTGTTGGATTTGGAAAAATCCTCGAAGTCTTGCCGGATAATTGCAGCACGAATCGTGATAATGACGGAGGAGCTGTTATCACACAAGACGCAAACTCCATCAAGTTTGTTTGGTTTGAGGTACCAACAGCACCGTCTTTCGAGATTTCCTATCGAGTAATGTGTATAAGCGATGGAACAGTTCCGGTTATTCGCGGACAGCTATCTTATACAGAAAATGGGAATCCATTTACGGTTGATGTTGCACAGATAGAGGCGCCGGCTGATCTGGCAGTATCGCAACCTGCCGTAAATACAACGGTGGCGCAAGCACAAGCGTTAAATTCTGATTCAAGTACCACAATTGCGCAAGGAACCGTGCCAGTTACAGACACTACAATACAGAACTCGCAAGTAGCAGCTAATGTGAATGGTGTCAATGGAAATCAGATTACGCCGGTTTTAAATGATACCGTTAATGCTTATAACGCCGCTGCAAACAACACAAACGCCTCCAATAATAATCAGCAATCGACCAAAGTCGAAGTAGGAAATACATCCAATGCTAATCAAAAGCAAGATTTGACAGCGAATGGAAATACGGAAAAAGTCGATAATAAGACAGTGGAAAATGAAATAGAAGTTGTTACTTCAGTGGATAACGGAACTCTGAGAGCAGTAGTAAATACGGTGCCTTCAGCAGAAAAGGGAATCACGTATAAGGTGCAAATTCTGGCTGCACATCGTGTTGTTGATAAAAGCTATCTGAAGAAGAAATTCTCCTTCGAGGAAGACTATAATATTGAAAACCACAACGGATGGATAAAGTACACGACGGGGATGTACACTCAGTATAAAGATGCTCGAGATGCCCGTGTGAAAATAACAAGTGAAAGCAGTAAGCTGCCCGGCCCTTTTGTTACAGCATACAACGATGGTGAACGCATAACGGTTCAAGAGGCATTGTTGGTAAGCAAGCAATTGTGGTATAAGTAAGACTTAAAGCATACTACAGCAAAATGCAACGGCATTTATAGTAGTATTTGGTTAATTAATATAGAATTTGTTTAGGTAATTTAGTTTGAAAATCCCCTGGCAACGGCCGGGGGTTTTTCATTTTGGTGAAATGGTGAAATAGTTAACGGTGGTGCGCCTCACACCATTTCACCATTTCACTATTCACCATTTCACTATTCACTATTTCACTAAACTTGCCACATGAACTGGCTCATCGCCCAACGCGGATTTTTAAACTACTTGCGATTAGAGAAATCGCTTTCGGCTAATTCACTTGAAGCGTATAGTGCTGATGTAGCCAAGTTGCAGCGTTTCGCTGAAATGACTCTTGGAGGAAAATCACCTGATGAGATATCGCTTGATGATGTAAGAGCATTTTTAGGCATGCTGCATGAGGTGGGAATCGCTCCTACTTCGCAGGCACGCATTATTTCTGGTTTGAAAAGTTTCTACGGTTATTTATTGCTGGAGAAGGAAATTAAATCTGATCCGCTCGAGCTAATTGATACACCTCGAATTGGACGTCATCTTCCGGATGTATTGAGTGTACAGGAAATGGATGAAATTCTAGCAGCCGTAGATTTGAGCAAGCCGGAGGGAACGAGAAATCGTGCTATGCTTGAGATGCTCTATAGCTGTGGCTTGCGAGTATCCGAGTTAATTGATGTTCGCATTTCGTGTTTGCATATTCATGAGGGTTTTCTCCGTGTAATTGGAAAGGGAAACAAGGAGCGATTGGTGCCTATTGGAGGCACGGCCTTGCAATGGATAGGCTTTTACCGAGAACAAACGCGCAACCATCAAACCATTAAATCCGGACAAGAAGATTATTTGTTTCTGAATCGGCGAGGTTCGAAATTATCGCGCATGATGGTCTTTAACATTATTCGCGAGCAAGTGCAGAAGCTGGGTATTCAGAAGCAAATTTCTCCACACACGTTTCGCCATTCGTTTGCTACGCATTTGGTTGAAGCTGGTGCCGATTTGCGAGCAGTGCAGGAAATGCTCGGACACGCCAGTATAACTACTACCGAGATCTACACGCACCTCGATAGACATCGCCTGAGAGAGGAAGTGTTGCTTTTTCACCCGCGATATAAAGGAAAAGTATAAGCTTTCAGAGGCGTGAAAAGGGGCTAACCATTACCTCTTTACTATTTCACCATTTCACCATTTCACCATTTCACCATTTCACCATTTCACTATTTATTCTCTCCGTTTCTTCCGTCTTCGATACGCATAATAATGCATTACCACCTCGAGTGCTTTTTGAATAGCAAGATTGATAGGGTAGAATTCGGCGAGTGTCGGGTCAATACTCGTGAGACGTGTGTAGTATTCACTCATTACCGGGATTTTTTTGCCGGCCTTTAAATCCTCCACGAGTCGACCGTAGTCATCTGCTTGCTCCTGCTTGATGAATTTACACGTAACCAATTCGCGTTGTCCCTCTTTGTTGGTCCGCGCGGTGAAACCGAACAATCGGCATATAAGTCCACGGTTGGGATATGCATTACACATGCCGCCGAAATTGGTGATGTGTGGACGAAAAACGTAGCAGAGACTTTGACTGTTGTTTTGCAACTCTTCCCATGCTTGTTCCGCGCGTCCTTCATCGAATAGTTCCAACGCCAATGGCAGAAACTCTAGGGGAGTACATTCGATATCCGGCTTCTTGCAGCATTCGCCACATCCGGAAAGGCAATGGATTCCCGAAGATTGCTGCAAGGTGTCAATCTCTTTATCGAGTCGGGCATACACACGCTTTACAGCTGTTACTTTTTCAGGAAGCGATTTCATGGTGTGAAATTACCACGGATGTTCTGTTTTCTTCACCACAATTCTAATAGGCTTTACCTCTGTGTCCTCTTTGTTCTTTGTTGTAAATTAACCACAGAGCGCAAAGAGAACAAAGAGATGAATACTCAGAACACGATGGTTTAGCTGGGGAAAATGCGGTTGATGACAGTGGTGCGATAATCGAAGATGCCTTGTAATTTCTTTTTAACCCATAACGCGTGCACGATGCGCCCAAGAGGGCCGAAAGGCATCGCGTAATTGACAATATCAGTCATTAGTACATGATTTCCTTTGTCTTCGAAGATGTGCTGATGATGCCAAAAAGCATAGGGACCAAACCGTTGTTCATCCACAAAGAAATGCTTGTCTTCGCTTTGTGAAATTTCGGTAGTCCAGCCGAATGACATGAATGGCGCAGGTTGTATGCGATAATTGATAATCATACCGGCATGCATCTTCTTTCCGGAAACATTCGTCAGTATCCGAAACTGCATATCATCGGGAGTAATCTCGTTCAGATTTTCGGGTCGTGAGAAATACTCCCAAGCTTTATCGAGTGACGTGTTGAGGATCGTTTGTCGCTCGAGTGTATAAACTTTCATGTTTGCCGATTTCAAGCATAACCGACAATCAGGCTGAATGTTCGAATACGCCGTTGAATTAGGTTTTTTTCAGTTGCTCTAGTGCGTCATGCAGTTCATCAGGAGTATTGACATTCTCGAGTTTCTCGGGTTGAGAAGCATGGATGACATTAGCGCCTGTTTGTATTAGAACCTTACGTGGGCAAGAAAAGCCGAGCGCAATGAATGACATAATCATGGGGAATGCTTTCGGTTCCCAAATCGCGATGAGTGGTTCTGGAAATTGGTCGAACGGACTTTGAAATGCAGTTGCTGTATGAATGGAGGAGCGATGTTTTATTAGTTCAACGAGTACTTCTTGATCGATGAAGGGAATGTCGGCCGCAATTACCAGCCATGCGTGGTTTGGCGATTGGATGAAGGCGGAGGCTATTCCGCCGAGAGGTCCCATATCGATTAATCGATCTGCGACTGTGCGAAACCCGTTTTCCTCGAAGTATGAGGCTTGTTCCGCTCTGCACGACACATGAGGTTCTATACCCATTTCTTTGCAAAGCGAATAGACGTGTGCAAACTGTGGCTTTCCATGATAGTCAATGTGCGTTTTGTCTTTCCCCATCCGCACGCTTTTGCCTCCGGCCATGATGAGCGCTTTTATAGGTGCCGCAGACATGAGTTCTTGTAATATCAGAGTTCGCAGTTGCTCAATATTCTGCTCGTTGAAAACAGGGATTTCATTCCAATTGGACACGATTTCCTTGACGTAATCGGGAACTGTTTGACAGCGATTGGTGGTGACGATAGCCAGGACATGCGTGAGTTGTGATGCTCTTTTTTTCAGTGAAGCCTCTTTGTCCGGATCGCAGAAAATGATTTGATGTACAGCCTCGAAATGGTTTCCATTGACAATGACCAGATCGGCCTGTGAAAGAGCGAGGTGTCTGTCGATGATGTCCCCTGCTGAAGGTCTGTCGACAGATAGTGCATGCTGGTTATCAGTCCAGCGAGGCTGGAAATCGCTGGCATTGGAAGGGTGATGATTGGCATCGGCATACACCACGTGAGCGGGTGTGAGTGCTTTATTCAGCAAACTGGCCCATTGCCCGATTATTTCGCAGGTGGTGCCCATGAAAGCCACTTCGTTGCGGGCGAACTTTCCCAGAGCAGGCTTTTGAAGGTCGGCGTGTTTCTTATGCATGGCGCTGAAAGTCTGATTTGCCTCCTTTCTTTTCCAATAGCCTTACAGTGCTGATGGTAATGTCGTGCGATAGTGCCTTACACATGTCGTAAATAGTCAAAGCAGCCACTGAAACGGCTGTGAGCGCCTCCATTTCGACCCCGGTTTTCCCAAAGGATTTAACATCGGAAGTTATGATTGCAGTGTTGTTGTTCATCTCGATATTGACGTGTACACTGTCGATGGGCAGCGTATGACATAGGGGAATCAGATCGGCGGTTTTTTTAGCGCCCATGATACCGGCCAGTACGGCTGTTTGGAAAACTGGACCTTTCGGCAGATGCAGATCACGGTTGTGCATAAGGGCAGCTATTTCCGTTGTGAGTTCCACTCGCGCTTCTGCGCGCGCGCTTCGAGTGCTTGCTGCTTTGACAGAAACATCGACCATGTTAACCTGGTTGTCGGCCGAGAGGTGGGAGAAATCGGGAGTTTCCATTAAGCGAATTTAGGGAAGTCGCGTGAACGGGGGTGAGGGGAGAGGGGTGAGACTGGCGTTACTAACAAATGTTTTTTAGTATCCGTTTCTTGAAGAGGATTGTGTTCATTCAGAACCGTAGCATTTTTGTTTGGTAAAATTGAAGACAATGAAAACTATTCGAATCGCCGTTTTGGCCCTGTTGGTGTGCTCTGTTGCACAAATTCAAGCGCAGTATGCTTTGAAGACCGGAAATATGCAATTTAATGGAGGGATAGGTATTTCAAATTGGGGATTACCTCTTTACGCAGGATTAGACTATGGTTTCGACAAGAATATTTCTATTGGAGGCGATATTTCTATTAGGACTTTTGGTGCAGGCTTGCAGGGCTATACCAGTATTCTTGGCCTGTCTGCGAATGGCAATTATCATTTTGTTGAGTTATTGGGCATTGATGACATTTATGATGTCTATGCAGGGTTGGATTTAGGTTTCTACACCGGTCTTGGAATAGTAAATGTTGGCGCTCATATAGGCGGCCGTTACTATTTCAAAAAAAATATGGCGGTAAACCTGGAGCTTGGCGGAGGTAACGCCTTATCAGCGGGTAAAGTCGGAGTGAGCATTTTGCTTAATCAAGATTAGATTTTCGTAAGAAGGTTAGGCCTTCTTTCCCCTAGCTTTATTGTCGCCCTTCGACAGAGGCCGTGGTCGTGGACGCACTGCACTGCGTCCTTACCCTCAGTTTTGTCATGGTCGCGCTGTGCGAGAGGCAGAGGTGCCGTCCGTTTGGTCGTGGTCGCCCTCCGAGAGAGGCCATGGTCGTGGACGCACTGCAGTGCGTCCGTACCCCCGCCTGGTCATGGTCGCACTGTGCGAGAAGCAGAGGTGCCGTCCGTTTTGTCATGGTCGCCCTTCGAGAGAGGCCATGGTCGTGGACGCACTGCAGTGCGTCCGTACCCTCAGTTTTGTCATGGTCGCGCTGTGCGAGAGGCAGAGGTGCCTTTGCTTGGTCATGGTCGCCCTCCGAGAG
>Ga0315908_10000273_pt1 | contig 40718 bp, 39 predicted proteins | sample LakEriMetagenome_12_FD_203520 | JGI IMG/M metagenome (GOLD analysis project Ga0315908, IMG submission 203520) | Freshwater fungal communities from buoy surface, Lake Erie, Ohio, United States - Buoy 4 MA124 | ecosystem: Environmental > Aquatic > Freshwater > Lake > Lake biofilm | place: USA...
GATTTGGGTTAATTGTGGCCACAAAAAAAGCGGCAATCCCCAATTGATTGCCGCTTCAAAACACAAAGAACTCAAATATTTGATCAAGCAACTAATCAAATTCGTTTAATCCGTAGAGAATCTCTTTCATCTTCGTGCCATTGATTTCAACGGGTTTGTAGGCCACATTAAATTTTTCGATGGCAAAGTCGATATCGGATTTTAATTTTTTATACTCAGCAGGCAATTGTACTTCGCATTGCTTTTCGTTTTCGTAACTGTTTACGATGATTTTAAATTTCTCGTAATGTTTGGCTCCTTGGTCAATAAAGCTGTTGTATTGTGCGATAAACTGCAACAAACGATCTACCGGAAACTCCATGTTGATTTGCAGTTTGTATTGTTTATTTCCTGAATTGGACTTCATTTTTTGCAAGTACTCTTCTGTTTTTTGTGAAATCATTTCCCAATCGTCGCTGGTCCGACACCCTTCAAGATTATTGGTGTAGCCAATGGGTTTTGTATATTCTTTAAACAACACTTCAATATCTTGTTTGATTTTTAGGTTGCTACTTTGCAAATAGGATGTTTCAAAATAAATGGTGTTTAGGTCGTTTTGCATCCGCAAGCTAAAATCCAACAAACAAGCCACGGCAGCCAGTTCTTTTTCTTTTTCTTCTTTCGAAATCCCAGAATGTACCAAATTACTCACCGATTGTACCACACTCAGTATGGTATTCCCACTCAGCAAAGCCGGCAGATCAACAAGTGATTTCTTTTCGCGTTTGGCCAAGGCCACTTCTTTAAATTTGATGAACTCTTTGTATTGATTGGGATTGGCCATGTTGTTCAACTCCTGAAACGTTCGTGAAGCCGCAAAGTGGTGATCCAAACCTAGTACTTTTTCGTACAACAACTTAATGATCTGCAGTCCTTTTAGGTACTTTATTTTGGTGATTTCGTTGTTTTGTTCCACCTGAAGTTTTCGAATCTCCGCCAGTTCAACAAGGTAGCAACTGATGTTGTTTGTGCGTTCCGTTGCATCGGTTATGCACTGTAAAACAACTAGTTGCTCCTGCATTTTTCCTTCCAACAGCTGAATCCGATGCATATATTGTTTGCGGACTGCTTGCATTTCTCTTGCCATTTCTTGCAAAAGACGTGTGGGGTCTTCTGCCGTAGCATGTCCAAAAGCGGTACTCCACACCAACAAACAAAGGCCAATCATTTTCCAGCAATTCATAGGATTACACTCGTTAGTTTGAGCCAGCAACAACCAATTCGAGTTGGCCCCAATCTGGGGTTGCATTCAGTAATTTTTGCAAAGCACAACGGTTTTCAGCGGTTACTTTTTGACCATTCACGGCGACTATTTCATCGTCCAAACGGAAGGATTTTGCTTTTATCGCTTTTAAACTAATGCGCAATTTATCACTGGCTTCCACCTGATACGGATAGAGGTTTGTGAAGTTTTCTGGTATTTGCAAGGCATTGCGCTTGGCATAGATTTTTTTGTTTTTGAAATCAAAAAGCCAATCAAATCCGCGCATGAATCGGATGCCCAACAAGGGGCTTTTTATACTACTCGACTCCACGCATTGCGGTCTATTGGTGAACTCACCCAGTATAAATGGCATTTTATTGTAAAACACTTCTCGTCCCTGTGTGCGACCCATAGCTGTCTGGAAAGCCGATCCTTCGTAGGCGGTTTTCAATCGATTTTGAAAGTTGTTTTTTAAGGAATACGGTACCGCCATGGTCCCTTCGAAACCGCTATCTAGCTTAAACCAAAAGTCTTGGTTTTCAACCATGCCCGATACAAATAAGGCGTTTCGCTTGCATTTACTGGGCAGCAACACATAGCCTTCCTCGCCAACCGTTTTGGCTGTATCGGCGCTATTTAACAGCTGGATGCTTCCGGAAGAAAACGACAAAGACAAGACTTTTTCTTGATGAAAAAACAAATCCATACCCAACACACCTCGTAACCGATTTTCAGATTTTGTGCATAGACTTTGCGGTATGTTTACTGCAGCAAAAACTTTGTTTTCACTTTCAAAAAGCGAACACTTTACGGGCAATACCACTAATTTCTGTGGTTGTTTTTTATGGTCAGCACCCCACACGGTGCCAAATGATATGGCGCGTTCCAGTTCTTTTGGATATAGCGAATCTGCTGAAAAAACGGCCGAAAACATAGCCCCCGTATCAAACACCAATTGGCTGTTTTTTTGGTGAATTTGAGCCGGAATGTACAGCAATTTTTGCGACCGATCAAACGTTGTTTTGTCGGAGGCAAGGGTTATTTTTTGATTTTGAAGGATGGAAATGGCTTGGCACGAATACAACGCAGCAAGCAACACGAAAAGGCTCAGTTTTTTCATGACGGAAAAATAAAAGCGCTTTTGCTTGTGTTGAGCAAACAAAAGCGCAGATGAATTAAGGGTTAAAAACTTCAAGAAGGATGGTCAGGACCTCTTTGATGATCCCAAGCCAACAAAAAAATCCACAACGTTCTGTGCTAGTAGAACTGGCATTTAACCTGGATTCCATTTGAGCCATGGTAGCCGCATTGGCTACTACGCCTTTGGAAGTGTAGAAATTTTTAATGCCATATTCGTTTACAACGAGTACAATCTTACCGCCCTTTTGTCCAAAAACCGGCAATACCTGTTCAAAGGAAGAAGCTTGTTTGGCTTGTAATGAAGCTGGCACTTCTTGATTAACGAGAGGTCCAAATAGTTTTTCTAATTCAATTTTAGACGTTTGGGCTTGTGCAGTAAATCCAATTAGGATTGAGGCGAATACTGGAATAAATAGTTTTTTCATGGTGTGTAAAAAGTTTAAATGGTACAATAAATTAAGAACGAAAATCTCGAGAATTTCAATGGAGTAAAAGTAGCCGCAGTTTGGCCCCTTTTGGTGTAGATTTTATGTAATAAATGTTAAAGTTCAAACTATTTTCCCTACTATTGTTCTTCTCAACAAACACTATGCGCACCTTAGTTATTGGAGACATTCATGGCGGTTTACGGGCTCTGCATCAAGTTTTAGAACGGGCTGCAGTCACTCCGGCCGACCGACTCATTTTCTTGGGCGACTACGTTGACGGCTGGAGTCAGTCGCCACAAGTACTCGATTTTTTAATGGAGCTAGACCGTCGTTTTACCTGTGTTTTTATTCGAGGCAATCACGACGAATTACTTTGTGAATGGCTCGAAGGCAGCCAAAACAACAACCTATGGCATGAACACGGCGGCTCTTCGACCGTGTTGGCATATGAGACCATTACAGTGGAGACCAAACAAAAGCATTTGGCCTTTTTAAAAAAACTTCAAAATTATTACCTCGACGAGCAAAACCGTTTGTTTGTCCATGCCGGATTTACCAATATGAATGGCGTAACCTATGAGCATTTTCCCAAACTGATGTACTGGGACCGCACGCTGTGGGAAATGGCTGTTGGCCTTGATAAAACACTGTCGCCAAACGAGGTGAGTTACCCCAAACGCCTTACCCATTATTCGGAAATATTTATTGGTCACACCCCCGTAACGCGTATAGGCCAAACAATCCCCGTACAAATGGCGGGCATCTGGAATGTAGACACCGGAGCGGCTTTCAAAGGGCCATTGACCATACTGGATGTGGATTCCAAACGCTATTGGCAAAGTGAGCCCTTGCCCAGTTTGTATCCAACCGAAAAAGGCAGAAATTAAAATCGTTTCTTATTTTTGACAACAAAATCAGTTTGTATGAAAAACAGTATAGTTTGGGCGCTCTTGTGTGTGAGTTTTATTACCTACGGACAGGCCTTTCGAGGAAAAAAAGACATGAAGTTTCAAGTAGGGTTCAACATGCAAAAAAACGCCAACGGAATTCATGGATCGATTGACAAAGGACTGGCCGATAACATTTCTGTAGGATTGGCAGCTACTTATTTACTCTCAACCGACAAGTATTTAGGAAGCACGCCTTATGCCAAGGATTTGATGGACATCAAAGCGCGATTCAATGCCAATATTGGCGATGTGTTGGGACTTAAACCCAAAATGGATGTCTACCCGGGTTTGGACTTGAGTTTGAAAAATTTTGGCGGCCATTTGGGTTTCCGCTGGTTTTTCTCTTCGGGTTTTGGGGTCTATGCTGAAGCAGGTTTGCCGATAAAATACTATAAGAAACATGTAGAAGACTACGCTCTTTTTCACAATCAATTTTACCTGAATGTGGGCACTTCTTTTAATTTGTAGACCATTTATAGTAGCCTACAACGGAACAGAGATAGCACAAGAATGAAATTAAATTTAGCCGTACAATGAAAAAAGTACTATTCGTTGTTTCCCTTTTGATGGTCGCTTTTTGTTGTTTTTCACAAAGCCGATACGTTTCGCAAACAACAAAAAAGATTGTTTATACCAGAGATGGCGGTATTTGCCAATGTTGCGGCAGTTCACAAAGTCTAGAATACGACCACATTACGCCTTTTTCTTGTGGCGGAAGTAGTGCGGTTTCAAACATTCAATTGCTATGTAAGCCATGCAACCGGAGCAAGTCAAACAGTTGTGTGTGTAAAGTGCACGACAAACGAGTGGGAACCAATTGTTGTGACAAAAAAACAACCCATTCAGCTGCATCTATAGCAACCCAATGCACCGGTACGACTAAAAAAGGGGCGCGCTGTAAAAAAAGAACAACCGACTCAAGCGGTCGATGTCATTTTCACCAATAAATTAGTCAGCATGAGCAAGAGTATACTATTTGCAATCGATGAGAGTACAGAGGAAATCATAGTTTCGGATTCTCCAAAAGGCACCAATACTATAGCGTTTCTAGTACGTATTGGGCGGCATGAGAATCATGAGTTGTACAATGCAGTGGTTACCTTAACCAGCATTACGCAATCTGCTCATTTTGACGTGTCTATTTTTAAAGCCATGGACAAGGTGTGTCAATTGATTTACGCCAAACACGTAGAGTCAAAATAACCCACACTACCTTTGGTTTTAATTTGCGGGAGCAGTAAACGCTTTTTTATTGAACACGATTAAAATGCCTACGCCTGTAGAAATGGCAACGTCAGCTACGTTAAAAATGGCATTGAAGAATTTAAACGGTTTTCCGCCTACCAACGGAAGTCCTTCAGGAAATTGGGTATCTACGATGGGAAAATAGAGCATATCGACCACTTTTCCGTGAAACAAGGTTCCGTAAGGTTTGTCTGAAAACAACATAGCCAAGTGCTGGTGACTGTCGTCAAAGTAGATTCCATAAAAGACCGAATCAATAATGTTTCCAAATGCGCCAGCCAAAATCAAGGAGATGGCCACAATCAAATAGTTCGAACTGTCTTTGCGCACAGCGTCCCATAACCAATAGCCAATTGCGGTAACTGCGACCAATCGAAAGGAGGTCAGAATTAACTTCCCGTATGCGCCAGGAATTTCAGTTCCCCAGGCCATTCCCTCATTTTCGATAAATAAAATTTTGAACCAAGAAAACACGTTAATTTCTTCGCCCAACACAAAATTGGTTTTGATGTAAATTTTTGAAACTTGATCTACCAAAAGAATGATGAAGATCAATAAATAAGCTTTGCGTAAGGTCATGGATTCGTTTTGATGGGCCAAAAATAGTATTATTTTCTATAAAAAACGCCCCAGACGGAGCGTTAATTTAATGCGGTTTTTCCCTAGCGTTGCAGGTTTTTGGCCTCGATACTCATGGTGGCGTGTGGCACAATCAAAAGGCGTTCTTTGCTGATCAGTTTCCCTGTAACTTTGCATACGCCGTAGGTTTTGTTTTCTACTCTAAACAAAGCGTTTTTTAGATCCCTGATGAATTTTTCTTGACGGATAGCCAACTGCGAATTCGCTTCTTTGGACATCGTTTCGCTGCCCTCTTCAAACGCTTTGAACGTAGGCGAAGTATCGTCGGTTCCGTTGTTTAAGTCATTCATATAGGCACTTTTGATTAAATCTAAATCGGATTGTGCTTTTTGTATTTTTTTAAGAATTAGTTCTTTGAACTCAGCCAAATCGGCATCAGAGTATCTTGCAATTTCATCTACCATGATCGTATTATTTTGTAATTAGTATTCTCGTTTTTATCTCGTCAAATTCAATTTCAACTCCGCCTTCTACTTGGGCTTGCATTTGAATCGATTCGGTCAAGGTTTCCGATTTGATGTACATTTCGTTGGCCCGAACCGCTGCTTCTACTTGCGCGTTCTCTTGCAAAAGGAGATGAATTTTATCGGTTACTTCAAAGCCAGAATCTTTTCTGATGTTTTGAATTCGATTGACCAATTCGCGCGCAATTCCTTCTTGAATCAATGCTTCCGAAAGGGTAATGTCTAGCGCAACCGTGAGTCCGTCTGCGTGAGCTACCAACCAGCCTTCGATGTCTTGCGAAGAAATTTCCACATCAGCCAGTGATAAAGTTATTGGTTTTCCCGAGATAACAATAGTCAACTCGCCATTGCGGTCTAATTCATTAATTTGTTCGGACGTGAATGACTGTATCTCTTTGGAAATCAATCCCATATCTTTTCCAAAACGCGGGCCCAAGGCCTTGAAATTGGGTTTAATTTGCTTCACTAAAATACCAGAGGCATCATCCAATAATTCGATTTCTTTGACGTTTACCTCGGCTTTAATGAGGTCAGCAATGGCCTCAATTTCTTCCCGTTGATTGGCGTCAAGTACCGGAATCATTACCCTTTGCAGCGGCTGACGTACCTTGATCATTTCCTTTTTGCGCAGAGACAATACCAAAGACGAAATGGTCTGTGCTTTCTGCATTTTGCGCTCTAACTTTTTATTAACAAAGTTTTCAACGAAATTTGGAAATTTCGCCAAATGTACGGACTCAAATTCCACTGAATGTGTAGCCTGAGTTAAGTCTCTGTAAAGTTGATCCATAAAGAAAGGAGCTATGGGAGCGCCCAATTTACTTACAGTTAGCAAACAAGTATAGAGCGTTTGGTAGGCTGCAATTTTGTCTTGGGCATAGTCGCCTTTCCAAAAACGTCTGCGACACAAACGCACGTACCAGTTGCTGAGGTTCTCTTGCACAAACTCTGAGATGGCGCGAGCGGCTTTGGTGGGTTCATAATCGGCGTAGGCCAAATCTACTTCTTGAATCAAAGTGTGCAGTTCCGAGATGATCCATTGGTCAATTTCGGGACGTTCTTCCAGAGGAATTTCGGCCTCGGCATAGGTAAAGCCATCGATGTTGGCATACAAGGCAAAGAACGAATAAGTGTTATATAACGTGCCAAAGAATTTGCGACGTACTTCGGCTACGCCTTCGATGTCAAATTTTAAGTTGTCCCACGGATTAGCATTGGCAATCATGTACCAGCGTGTCGCATCTGGGCCGTATTCTTTTAATGTCTCAAACGGATCAACCGCATTACCTAAACGCTTGGACATTTTTTGACCGTTTTTGTCCAAGACTAAGCCGTTGGACACTACATTTTTATAGGCCACAGAGTCAAAAACCAAGGTGCTTATGGCATGCAAAGTATAAAACCAACCGCGTGTTTGGTCTACGCCTTCGGCAATAAAATCGGCTGGAAAGGCTTTGTTGTTGTCAATCAAATCCTTGTTTTCAAACGGATAATGCCATTGCGCATAAGGCATGGCTCCACTGTCAAACCACACGTCAATCAAATCAGCTTCGCGCTGCATTGGTTTTCCTGAGGGCGAAACCAAGACGATAGAATCGACCACATTTTTGTGTAAATCGACCAAGTTGTAATTGGCCTCAGACATATTGCCAACCTCAAATCCGGCAAACGGATTGGTTTGTTGCACCCCAGCGGCCATCGATTTTTGAATTTCGCCCACCAATTCGGCTACGGAGCCAATGAGGATTTCTTCGGTTTTGTCTTCGGTGCGCCAGATCGGCAACGGAATTCCCCAGTAGCGTGAACGCGACAAATTCCAATCGTTGGCGTTTTTTAGCCAATTCCCAAAACGGCCTTCTCCGGTGGCTTTGGGTTTCCAATTGATGCTGTCGTTGAGTTCAAACATCCGGTCTTTGATCTCGGTTACTTTGATGAACCAAGAATCGAGCGGATAGTATAAAATGGGTTTGTCAGTGCGCCAGCAATGCGGGTAGCTGTGCACGTATTTCTCTACCTTAAAGGCTTTGTTTTCTTCTTTTAATTGGATGGCAATTTCTACATCAACCGAACGCTCTGGCGCTTCTCCTGCTTCGTAGTATTCGTTTTTCACGTATTTGCCGGCGTAAGGACCCAGCTGCGCGGTAAATTTCCCCTGCAAATCAACCAAAGGAACGGGATTCCCGTTGGAATCTAAGACCAACATAGGCGGTACTTCGGGCACGGCTTCTTTGGCCACTTTGGCGTCATCGGCACCGAAAGTTGGCGCGGTATGCACAATTCCGGTTCCGTCTTCGGTGGTTACAAAATCACCCGAAATTACGCGAAAGGCATTTTCTGGATATTGATAAGGCAAAGCATAAGGCAACAATTGTTCGTAGCGAATGCCTACCAAATCTTTGCCCACGAAACTCGTCAGCACTTGATATGGGATGGTTTTGTCGCCTGGGTTGTAGGCAGCCATTTCGGCCTCCTCTGCACAAGCCACATAGGGTTTGCCAAACTGTTTGCCGACCAAATTTTTGGCCAAAATTACTTGAATGGGTTCAAAGGTATATTGGTTGTAGGTGCGCACTAAGGCATAGTCTATTTTAGGGCCCACGGTAAGCGCGGTGTTACTGGGTAAAGTCCAAGGAGTAGTCGTCCAAGCCAAGAAATGAATAGAGCCAAAGCCTTGTAAAAAGGTCGGCAAAGTATCGGGTTTGGCTAAAAATTGCGCTACGATAGTTGTATCGGTCACGTCACGGTAACTGCCCGGTTGGTTTACTTCGTGCGAGCTCAATCCGGTGCCCGCTTTGGGCGAATACGGCTGAATGGTGTAGCCTTTGTACATCAAATCTTTTTGGTAGATCTGTTGCAACAACCACCACACGCTTTCCATGTATTTGGACGTGTAAGTAACATATGGGTCATGCATATCTACCCAATAACCCATTTTTTCTGTAAGGTCATTCCACACATCGGTGTAGCGCATCACCGTGCGCTTGCATGCCTCGTTGTATTCTTCGACCGAAATTTTGTGGCCAATATCTTCTTTGGTAATGCCTAGTTCTTTCTCGGTGCCTAATTCTACGGGCAAACCATGGGTGTCCCAACCGGCTTTTCGTTTTACTTGAAATCCTTTTTGGGTTTTATAGCGACAAAAAATATCTTTGATCGCACGCGCCATCACGTGGTGAATCCCCGGCAGTCCATTGGCCGAAGGCGGACCTTCAAAAAACACATAAGGTGTGTGGCCTTCGCGGCTCGTAACGCTTTCTTCAAAAACGTGTTCTTTTTTCCAAAAATCAAGTATTTCTGAAGCCACTGTTGGCAGGTCTAATCCCTTGTATTCGGTGAATTTAGTACTCATAATTCCGTTTTCTAAAATCAATGTGCGAAAGTAAGGATTTTTGATTGGTTTTTGGTTGTCTGTTGTCAGTTCTCGGACTTGAAGATTGAAAAATTAAATGATTTATAGATTTAAAGATATCGTGTTGTAGTTACAATTTGGAATTTTCTAATTTGGAGATTTGAAAATTGAATGTTGTATGTAAATTGGTCCCGAAGCTTCGGGATTGGAATTTTCACATTGGAATTTCTAATCAGTCGTTCTTAGTATATTTTGAAAATCTTCCATCTTCCAACTCCCACCTTCATCTCAACTAAAGACCGCTTTCAGCACTTCCAACGACTTGGGGTGTTTAAATCCGCTGAGGTGCAGGCCATAATAGTCCATAATAAGCGTTAGGAGTTGTTGGCGCTCAGCTACGTGAAAGGATTTTTGATCCGAATCAAACTGCAAATTCAAGCCCCGTTTAAACAAGGCTGTTTCCTGTTCGTTAAGGGTTTCTAGTGTTAAAATTGGGGAAAATTGCCCTTCTTGCACAGAAAAATAGGACAAGTCTATCTCGGATACATCCGGATAAAATCCAAGGTATTTGGCTGTTTCAAACAAAAAGACCAAATGAAAATTAGCGGAGTAAGCATGGGTGTCCAACCAAATTAAGGCCGATTCGATAAAATCAAAAAAATCACTGTTTTTTTCTTCCTCCTGGATCGAATGCTGCAAGAGTTCGGCTAAAAAAAGCAGGATACTGCTCTTGACCACATCGGTAGGAATGGTTTGGTAGGGTGTTGCGATTTTAATTTCTTTGAAGTGTTCCAGTCTTCCCTTGTTTTGGTGTACCGCCTCAATTTCCAATATAGTCATGGGTTGAAAATAGGCAATTTTGGCTCCGCCCAGTTTGGCTGATTTGGCTGCAAAGGCTCCTCGAACAAAGTAGGATTTCAAGCCATCCGATTGGGTAAAGCATTTTACAATCAAGCTACTTTCTTGGAATTTGATGGCCGACAGTACAATCGCTTTGGTTTTGACTTGCATGTTTGCTGCTTATCGAATGATCATCACTTTTTTGACCTTAGTTTGTCCAGCATCTTTAGAAGAAATAAAAACCATGTACACACCTGAAGCTACGCGGTATTTACCAAAAGCGGTGGTATCCCATTCCAAGGTTCCGCCCTGAGCAATGGCTTCAAACACCAAATTGCCCTCGATATCACTGATTTTTACATTTGCATCGTCCATTAACCCACTGATTTTTACAGTGCCTTCAAAGTCAGGACGAACAGGGTTTGGGTAAACAAATACGTTGTTTAAATCATCATTGGCCGCCGTAGCCGTTCCTTTAAAAGAAACCATGCCTTTTGAAGTGGCAAAAAACACTTCTCCCGTTTGGGCGTCTATGGCAATGTCGTTGATTCCGTTGCTGGGCAAGGGAGAGTTTGTGCTTGTAAACTGCCGCAGGGTTTGTTGTCCATCTGGCGATACTTGAAATACGCCCGAATCGGCGGTACCAATCCATTTGTTGTTGGCCCCGTCCACTTCAATGTCTGTAATAAATTGTTCGTACAACAATTCCTGCGCCAAATTGTCTTCCAAAATAATTATTGGATAGGTTGTCATTTGCCCAGTTGACAAAAAATTATCAACGCTCGAAAGCACGCGTAAGCCTTGTAAGGTACCAATCCACAATTGATTGTTGTTGTCGATAGCTGTCACACGCACGTCTTTTGAAGGCAAATTTCCTAGTTCTGCTCCAAAATTAATTTTCTTGAACAAATTGTTGTATCCTTCATTAAACCCAATAATTCCATCGCTTCGGGTGCACATCCATTTGGTGCCGTTCTTGTCTATGGCAATTCGTCCTATGTTGAGTGTTCCCACCGAATTTACCTGAGATTCTAAATTGTATGACTGCCACTGTCCGTTTGTTTTTTTGACTTTTAGTGCGTTTTTTATGATGCTATTTGACACCCATAAATTGCCTATTTTGTCAAAGGCTGTACCGTTAATACGCACCGTATTGGCAACGGTTGGCGCTTCTAATCCACTGTTGGTTTGGTTAAACAATACACTGGGCACATCGTTCTCGATAGCCAATAATCCAGAATGAAAGGAACTGGCAAACACTTGATTTTCGTCAGTTGGATTAACCGTTACACGCACCATAGAAGCCACTTCGGCGCCAACAGTCGATTGAATGTCAGGATAATTGATGTTTAACCAACCCGCGTCGGTTGTGTACTTGCTGATGCCGTAATAGTCCAGCGGGAATGGATTGTAGGACACGGTGTAATCGCCATAAACGGCCCACAAGTTGTTAGGCGATTTGGTAATCGAAAAAATATTGTTGCGCAATGGTCCGTCGGGAGTGATGTTTTCAAAAGCAGAAGGGGTCAAAGAGGTAGTGCGCAATCCGTCGGCAACCGTACCGATATAGATTTTGTTGTTTTTTATGGAGGCGCAACTGAATTGTACGGCATTCGTTGAACTCACTTCTGAACTTTGGATTTGACGCACCATTACCATATCCGAGTCATACACCAGAACTTTATCTGCGGTAGTAAACAGTAGGTAGTTGTTGCTTGCGCGCATGTCAACAGTGGGCTGATTTAGGTTGACATAAGTGAGAAAGTTAGTGCCATTCCATTGGTAAATAAAACCCAAATTGGATACCGCGTATAGGTTGTTCCCAAAGGTTTCAATGCCGTTCCAGCCGTTGGAATCCAATGTGGTCCATTGGTTGTAATCATTTAAATTGGGGTTATCAATTGCAGCCTTACGGATGCCATTGGAAAAGGTTGCAGCAAACAATTCATTATTGAACACCGCTGTTTGTTTTACGCTAATTTGTGCGCCATTGTTGCCAATAAAATAGGTGTCTCCAAAGGTGAGTGTGTCCAGATGGTATTGTACAATGCCAAAATCACACGACAAATAGATCGTGTTTTGGTGCTCCATCATGTGGTTAATTTTTTTAAGGTTTGGCGGCAATGTTTTGTTGATGATATCTACCACTGAGCGCATGGATCCATCGCGTTCATTTACCACAATCAACAAGCCGTTTTCGTAACCCACTAAGGTTTTGTGATGGGTCTCGCTGTGGTAAATGGCAGAGATGGTTTGCCCAGAAAGACCGTCGATGGTATTGGTGGTTTTGATGTTATCCGACAACACATCTTGAGAAAACAGGGCGTTTTCTGAGGCGGCATAGACCTTGGTAGCCGATTCTCCTAAATCGACGATTTCGTTATAGGAAAAGTAACCTTTCCAAAGTGCATTGGTCTGTGCAAAAGCGGAAGTATAACATCCAAATAGAAGCAAAAGCGGAAGTAAATTTTTCATAGAAAGCTCATATAGCGTAGCAAATATAGTATAAACACTAGAAAATCTAACGCGCATACCAAGCTAAAAAAAGCCCGCTATTTATATGAAACAGCGGGCTTTCGTATGGATTGAAGGTTCGTTTAGACTACTCCTTGACCCAACATAGCATCGGCAACTTTTACAAAGCCCGCTATGTTAGCGCCTTTTACGTAATCAATGTGACCCGTTGCATCTGCTCCGTATTTTACACAGGAAGCGTGAATGTTCAACATGATGTTTTTCAAACGCTCGTCTACTTCCTCGCTGGTCCAGCTTAATCGCAAAGAGTTTTGAGACATTTCTAAACCAGAGGTAGCTACTCCTCCAGCATTAGACGCTTTTCCGGGAGCAAATAAAATTTTAGCGTGTTGGAACACCTCAACTGCCTCTGGCGTAGAAGGCATATTCGCTCCTTCAGACACACACATACAGCCATTGGCTACCAACATTTTGGCTTCTTCTTCGTTGAGTTCGTTTTGCGTAGCACAAGGCAAAGCAATGTCGCATTTTACTTCCCAAGGACGTTTGCCTGCCACATATTTTGCATTCGGATATTTAGTCAAATAATCGCTGATGCGGCCGTAGTTTACGTTTTTGATTTCCATTACATAAGCCAATTTCTCGGCGTCAATACCCTCGGCATCATAAATGTAGCCCGCAGAATCAGAAAGGGTAACTACTTTTCCACCCAATTGAGTAGCTTTTTCAGCGGCATATTGCGCCACGTTTCCAGAACCAGAAACGACTACTGTTTTTCCGGCAAAACTATTTCCTTTGGTGCCCAACATACTTTGTGCAAAGTATACATTTCCGTATCCGGTTGCTTCGGGACGAATTAACGACCCACCAAACGAAATTCCTTTCCCAGTTAACACACCGGTAAATTCATTGCGCAGTTTTTTGTATTGGCCAAACATATAGCCTACTTCACGTCCACCTACACCAATGTCTCCCGCAGGCACGTCGGTATCGGCGCCGATGTGTTTAGACAACTCAGTCATGAAGGCTTGGCAAAAACGCATGATTTCGATATCGGATTTTCCTTTTGGATCAAAATCAGCGCCTCCTTTTCCTCCGCCCATTGGCAAAGTAGTCAAGCTATTTTTAAAGGTTTGTTCGAAAGCTAAGAATTTCAAGATGCTCAAATTTACTGAGGGGTGAAAACGAAGACCTCCTTTGTATGGCCCAATCGCTGAGTTCATCTGAATGCGGTATCCGCGGTTTACTTGTGTATTTCCAGCGTCATCGATCCAAGTAACGCGAAACATGATAACGCGCTCGGCCTCAACCATGCGCTCCAACAACATTTTGTTTTGGTATTTTTTATTTTGTTCAATAAAAGGAATTACTGTTTCAGCAACTTCTTTAACAGCCTGCATAAACTCAGGCTCATTGGGATTTCTTTTGGCAACTGCTTCAATAAAAGCATTAATACTTTGTGACATACATGTAAAATTATTGACGTTAAGAAAACGTTTTCGTTAATTGGCCACAAATATACATTAATATGAAAATACGCGGGTTTATTTTTATTATTTTTCTATTGAATTTGGGTTAAATAAGGCAGAAAAAACGTCATTATTTTTGTAGAAAAAATAATCGAAAATGCCCTAAATTATTGAGGGAAAATTAAGTAGCCCTTTTTTTAGAATTTTTTTTAGATGTGTATGATGTTTTTATATATTTGTCGGGAATTGAAAAACCCGCTATGCAATCAATTAAACACACTCTACTCTTATGTCTCCTTTTTATAGGAATTTCCAATGCTGCTTGGGCACAATTTGGATTTTCACATGAAGTAGGTGCCATAGTTGGTCCGGTGTCATTTAGATCGGATTATGGGCAGAGAAACGACTTTTCAACCAACATGGGTAACACGGGATACGGAATTGGGATTGTGCATTACCTTAATTTTTCATACAAAGCAGATTGTAACTGTTATACACCAGAGACTTATTTTAATGATCACTTCAAGTTGCGCAGTGAGCTGTCTTTCAACAAAACTTCTCTAAAACATTACGGAGAGTGGGTAGATCCATCTCGAACCAGTTTGTTTAACGACCAATTGCGTGCCATGCGCGGAAGCACTCAAGTGACCAATTTGGGAATGCAATTGGAATATTTTCCATTCAGTATCCGTGATTTTACTAACACCATTGGTGGTTTAGCTCCGTTTGTGAGCTTGGGTGGTCAATTTAGTTTTTACGATCCAGCTGCTTGGTCAACCATTGGCGATGGTGAAATGAATACACCGGCCACAACACCCATCAAGTATTTCAATGCCACTCAAAACGAAAGTGGATCCGTTTGGTCTATAGTTAGCAGTATTGGTACTCGCTACAAGTTGGCTCCTTTGTCCGATTTAATGATTGATCTTAGAGCGCAATATTATTTTTCTAATTGGGTGGATGGTTTGAGTCCTAATCCAACGTTATATCCCGAAAACAAATCCAACGATTGGTTGGTTTGGTTGAATGTGGGTTACATATATTATATAGAATAGAGATTTTCACGATACAAAAAAGCCCGTTAAGTTTTTTAACGGGCTTTTTTTATGTTTAAGCTAAGGCCTGAGCCAAATCCGCTAAGAGATCATCGATGTCTTCTACACCCACACTCAATCGGACAAGATCATCTGAAATACCGCCTTGTTTACGCACGTCTTCTGGAATCGACGCGTGGGTCATTAAGGCCGGATGATTGGCCAAGGATTCTACACCGCCTAAGGATTCGGCGAGGGTAAATACCTCAAGTTTTTCTAAGAACGCGATGGCGTCGGCTTTGCTGCCTGTGGCAAAGGTAAAAGATACCATGCCGCCAAAACCACTCATTTGTTTCTGAGCCAAATCATGTTGCGGATGACTCGCCAAACCAGGGAAATATACTGTCTTAATTTTGGGGTGATTGGCCAAATAGTGAGCCACTTTTTCGCCGTTTTCACAATGACGCTCTACGCGCAAATGCAAGGTTTTGATGCCACGCAAGACCAAAAAACTGTCCATTGGTCCTAAGGTGGCCCCAGTGGCAAACTGCTGAAAATGCAATTGTTCACCCAATTCGGCGGTTTTGGTAATGAGCGCTCCCGCGATTACATCAGAATGTCCGCCCAAATATTTAGTAGCCGAATGCATTACCAAGTCGGCGCCTAGGTCTAAAGGCCGTTGTAAATATGGAGTAGCAAAGGTGTTGTCTACCGCAAAAAGCAAGTTGTGTTTTTTAGTTATTTGAGCAATCGCAGCAATATCGGCCAACTTCATCAAAGGATTGGTAGGGGTTTCTACCCAAACCATTTTGGTGTTTTCGTTGATCAAGGCTTGGAAAGCATCCAAATCGTTCATGTCAACAAAATGAAATACTAGTCCTGAGTTTTTATAGATTCTGGTAAATAATCGATAGGTCCCACCATATAAATCGTCCATGGCAATGATTTCATCGCCGGCTTTAAACGAGCGCAATACACAATCAGTAGCTGCCAAGCCCGATGAAAAGGCCAAGCCGCGCGCGCCGTTTTCTAAACTGGCCAAGGCATTTTCTAAGGCTGTTCGCGTAGGATTGGAAGCCCGGCTGTATTCGTAATCGCTTACCGGTTTTCCGGGACTGGTTTGTACATAGGTAGAGGTTTGGTACACGGGAGGCATAACGGCTCCGGTTGAAGGATCGTGGTGTTGGCCGCCGTGGATGGTTTTGGTGTTAAATTTCATGTGCCGTATTTTTTGCCAAAGTTATTGTTTAATTGTATACTGAAAAACTACCTTTACCATTAATTTTAAGCGAGTAAATGATCTTTATTAATCCATCACCCAAATGAAAAATACCTTAGCCTTTCGATTGCTTTTTGTATGCGCTTCCTTACTGTTGACCAGTTGCGCCAAAGAATGGAAAACCACGCAGCAAACCTATTACAAAGCCACTTCGGCAGATACTTCGGCAATCTATAATGAAGCCAAAATTAAATTAGAAATCACCCAATTTGAAGGCAATGATCCAGCGGTTAAAGCGTTAAACAAACGCATTTTTACCAGCGTTTGCAACAGTGTTTATACCGGCGAAAACAGCCTTGAGGCAAAAAATTACGACGCCTTGGTCCAATCCTTTGTGACTAATTATACGCAAATAAAAAACGAGCTCAAACAAGACAGTTTGCCTTCGTGGGAAGCCCAAGCTACTGCTAAAATTAATTTTCAATCCAAAAAAGCACTCAATGTTACAGTAGAATATTATGTGTTTACGGGCGGCGCACACGGCTATGGCGCAACCGAATCGTTGTTGTTTAATCCAGAAAATGGGGCAACCTACAAGCTCACCGAACTGTTTTCAAACACGGCACAACTCACCGAATTGGTTGAAGCCAAATTTCGATCACAACTAAAAATCGCGGCTAACACTTCATTGACGGATGCCGGTTATTTTTTTGCAGACGATCGGTTTATACTGCCTAAGAATTTTATACTAACCGATCAAGGGATTCAATTTCATTATAACACCTATGAAGTAGCCAGTTACGCCCAAGGGCCTATCGACATCTCGATTACCTATGTCGAACTGGGCGATTTATTTTTATTGCGCTAACACCATGAAAGACACCGTTTTCTTTTTGCCCTCTTGTGACACCTGCCGAAAGATTGTCAAATCCATTTCGCCCAAAGCCAAATTGCATTATCACGACATCAAACAACACCCCATTACCGAAGATCAACTGCAGGAATTACAAGCCTTAGCGGGCAGTTACGAGGGTTTGTTTAGCCGAAAAGCACAGCTATACAAAGCCTACGATTTAAAAAACAAAACCCTTTCGGAGCAGGATTACAAGCACTATTTGTTGGAACACTACACCTTTTTAGCACGGCCTGTTTTTGTGGTTCAAAATCAAATTTACATCGGGAACAAACCCGAGCTAGTAGCCCAAGCCATCGCTGCCCTTTCACATGATTAAACGCAATTACGCTTATATTGCAGCCACCTTGGTGTCCATAATTTATGGCGTTACGTTTACTGTCGCCAAAGATGTGATGCCCGAATTTGTACTACCCTTTGGGTTTATTTTGCTTCGCGTGGCTGGCTCAGCTGTTTTGTTTTGGTCCATTTCATTTCTTGGTCCAAAAGAGAAAATTGAACCCAAAGATTTTCCACGCATTGCCGCCGCTGCTTTTTTTGGTGTTGCCCTCAACATGCTTACTTTTTTCAAAGGATTAAGTTATACTTCGCCTATTATGGGAGCGGTTCTGATGTGTACCACGCCCATGATTGTCTTGGTGTTATCTGCCATTTTGCTTCGTGAACGTTTGTCGTCCAAAAAAACAATCGGATTGATTTTGGGATTAATTGGTACAGCTGTACTCATTTTGTACGGCAAATCAATGCACAATGCGCCAAAGGCATCTTTGGGAAATTTACTGGTATTTATAAATGCGGTTTCCTATGGATTTTACCTGATAATTGTAAAAAAACTAATGAACAAATACAACGCCTTTACTTTTGTAAAGTGGATTTACACCTTTGGCTTGTTGATGGTGTTTCCGTTTGGATGGGCTGAATTTCAAGCCATCGCCTGGCCGTTTATTCCGCTTGGCATCTATTACAAAATTGGGTTTATTGTGGTGTTTTCTACTTTTTTAACCTACTTGCTTAATTTAATTTCCATGCGGGAGCTCAAGCCCACCACCGTAGCGGTATTTATCTATTTACAACCGCTATTTGCTTCTGTCTTTGCCATTGGATTAGGAAAAGATGAAATTTCAGCTGTAAAAGGGATTGCAGCGGTGCTGATTTTTACGGGAGTATACTTGGTAACGATAGTAAAAGACACAAAAGCAAAGCCCTAACGCCATCCCTATTTTTCCTATATTTGAACACTTTTTACCCATTATATGATACAATCCATGACGGGCTTTGGCAAAGCCAGCCTTCAATTAGCTGCTAAAAAAATTACAGTCGAAGTAAAATCCTTAAACAGCAAAGGACTCGATCTCAATGTGCGCATTCCCTCGGTATACCGAGAAATGGAATTGGGTCTACGCAATGAGGTAGCGGCGAGATTAGAACGCGGCAAAATTGATTTGGCAGTGTACATAGAATTGACTGGCGAGCAAACCTCCACCAAAATCAATGTGCCCATTGTGCAAGCTTATATGCAGCAAATGAAAGCCGTTTTGCCACAGGCTGATGAAACTGAATTGATGAAAATGGCCGTGCGCATGCCCGATGCACTCAAAACCGAACGCGAAGAAATTGACGAAAACGATTGGCTCGAAATTCAAAAAGTGATCCAAGAAGCTTTGGCAAACATCGCCCAATTTCGGGTAGATGAAGGCGCCTCACTCGAGAAAGAATTTACCTTGCGCATCGGCAACATCCGACGCTATATGCAAGAAGCGTTGGCCTTGGATCCTGAGCGTGTACAAGCCATCAAAGACCGCTTGCAATCGGCTATCGCAGAGTTGCAGGTACAAGTGGATGAAAATCGGTTTGAGCAAGAATTGATTTATTACCTCGAAAAATTGGACATCACCGAAGAAAAAGTGCGCCTCACCAACCACCTAGATTATTTTATCGAAACCCTGCAGGGGGCCGAAGCCAATGGCCGAAAATTGGGTTTTATTACCCAAGAAATGGGCCGAGAAATCAATACCATGGGCTCCAAAGCCAATCACGCGACCATGCAAAAATTGGTGGTGCAAATGAAGGATGAATTGGAGAAGATTAAAGAACAAGTACTTAATGTTTTGTAAGTAATTAGTGATGAGTAATTAGTAATTAGCTACCAGAAAGAAATGAAAAAAGGAAAATTACTCGTATTTTCGGCGCCATCGGGATCCGGAAAAACTACAATAGTGCGGCATTTGTTGGCACAGCCTGAATTGAACTTGGCTTTCTCCGTTTCGGCGGCTACGCGAGAACCAAGAGGACATGAAATAAATGGAACCGATTATTATTTCATCTCGATAGACGAATTTAAATCACACATCAAAGCCGAAGATTTTGTAGAATGGGAAGAGGTGTATCGCGATAATTTTTACGGCACTTTAAAAAGCGAAGTAGAACGCATTTGGGCTTTGGGTAAAAATGTAATCTTTGACATAGACGTAGCCGGCGGCTTGCGCATCAAGAAAAAATTTCCCGAAGAAACCTTGGCTGTCTTTGTAAAACCACCCAGCATAGACGAGCTCAAAATTAGACTCAAAAAACGCTCTACCGAAAGCGACGACAAAATAAACATGCGCATCGCCAAAGCCTCGGTTGAACTCGCCACGGCTCCGCAATTTGATGTGATCATCAAAAATTATGATTTAGAGGTTGCCAAAGCCGAAGCGCATGAATTGGTTAAAGAGTTTGTGAAGAAGTGATGAGTGATTAGTAATTAGTAACGAGTAATTGGTGTTCAAATGGGTGAAATTAAATCACATAAAGACCTATTGATTTGGCAAAAGGGGATCAAAATTGTGACGCTTGTATATCAATTGGTTAGATCATTTCCCAAAGAAGAATTATTTGCTTTAACTAGTCAACTTAAAAGAGCTTCAGTTTCAATTCCATCTAATATAGCAGAAGGATTTGGAAGAAATACCGACAAATCATTTAGTCATTTTTTAGCTATTTCAAGAGGTTCTTTATATGAAGTGGAAACACAACTCCTAATTGCAGAAGAATTAGGGTTTATAACAGATGATAAATTATTTGCAGAGATTTTGGAAGAAATTGAACAGCAATCAAAAATGATTAATTCATTTTCTAAAACCCTAAGAGACTAATAACTAATTACTCATTACTAGTTACTAATCACTGAAAACCATGAAAATCGGACTCTACTTTGGCACCTTCAATCCCATACATGTGGGACACCTGATTATTGCCAATCATATGGCGGAGTTTACCGAGTTGGAGCAAATTTGGCTAGTGGTTACCCCACACAATCCGCTCAAAAAGAAAGCCACTTTACTTGACGATTACCAGCGTTTGCATTTGGTGAACTTGGCTACCGAAAACTACCCCAAACTCAAGTCCAGTGATTTTGAGTTCAAATTGCCGCAGCCTAATTATACGGTACATACTTTGGCCTTGCTTTCTGAGTCCTATCCCCAACACGAATTTTCGTTGCTCTTGGGCGAAGACAACCTCAAAACCTTCCACAAGTGGAAAAATTACGAAGCGATTTTGGCGCATTACCGCTTGTATGTTTACCCGCGCCTTTCCCCCGAACCGGCCAATGAAACATTAGCCCAACACCCCAACGTACATTTTGTAGATGCTCCCGTGGTTGAAATTTCATCCACCTTTATTCGCCAAGCCATTCACGACAAAAAAAATGTAGCGCCCTTGTTGCCGCAAGCCGTTTGGGAGTATGTGGATTATAATAATTTATATAAGTGAAATGAAAATGTTCTCGGTTGTCAGTTCTCAGTTTTAGGAGTACACTAAGAACGGATGTTAGTTGTTGGCCACGAATGCACGAATTATAGAAATTCCAATACTGAAATTCCAAATTCCAAAATTCAGTTGTATACTAAGAACAACTGTTAAGTGGGAAGTGGGGAGTTGGAAGCGGGAAGTTTTGCCACGAATGCACGAATTGTTGAAATTCCTATTTTTGAAATTCCAAATTCCAATCCCGAAACCTCGAGGACAAAATGTGACTTTAGATCGAAATCTTTAAATCTTTTAATTTTTAAATCTTTCAATCTCCAAGACAAATCACAAAACCCTGTAAACATAAACCCAGGAAGTATTTGTATTTTTGGGCAACTTAAATAAATTCCTATGCGCAATTTTGATTTATACAACCCAACTAAACTGCTTTTTGGTACCCAGCAGATTGATAAATTAGCCAACCTTGTGCCCAAAGATGCCCGCGTATTGCTGGTGTATGGTGGCGGAAGTATTTTCTCGAACGGCATTCACACCCAAGTAATTGCCGCTTTACAAGGATTTCATGTGGTGGAATTTGGAGGCGTAGAGCCCAATCCACGCTACGAAACCCTGATGCAGGCCGTAGAAGTAGTTCGCAAAGAAAAGCTGGATTTTATATTAGCCGTGGGCGGCGGAAGCGTGATTGATGGCGTAAAATTTATCTCGGCTGCGACCCATTTTGAAGGCGATGCCGCTCTAATATTGCGCAACCGCATCCTGTTTACGGATGTGTCCAAAGTAATACCATTTGGCACGGTGCTTACTTTGCCCGCTACCGGAAGTGAAATGAATTCTGGGGCCGTGGTAACCATCGAAGCCACACAAGAAAAATTGACTTTGGGTGGCAGCGCCTTGTTTCCGGTGTTCTCTATTTGTGATCCAAGTGTAGTTGCTTCTTTGCCCAAACGACAGCTTCAAAACGGCGTCATCGATTCGTTTATGCACGTGATGGAGCAATACCTTACCTATCCGCACGAGGCTTATTTGCAAGACCGAATTGCCGAAGGAATTTTGCAGACCTTGGTGGAAATTGGCCCCAAAGTAATAGATAAACCTGCCGATTATGTGTTGGCTTCCAATTTTATGTGGTGCTGCACCATGGCGCTCAATGGGCTGCTCAACAAAGGCGTGCCGGTTGATTGGGCCACGCACATGATTGGCCACGAATTGACGGCCTTATACGAGATTGATCACGCGCGCACCTTGGCCATTATTGGTCCCAACTTATACCGCGTGTTACTTGAAACCAAACAAGACAAACTCATTCAATACGGCGAACGCGTTTGGAACATTAGCAGCGGCACACCAAAGGAGCGCGCCAATCAAGCCATCGACAAAACCACGCAGTTCTTTCAGCAGCTGGGCGTGTCTACCAAACTCAGTGAGTACACGCCAAACTATGCCCAAACTGCCGATTTTATTGTGAATCGTTTTGAGCAACGCGGCTGGATTGCGCTTGGCGAAAGACAAAACATCGACCTTGTCAAGCTGCGTCAAATTGTTGAGCTGAGTTATTAATCTATACTAACGTGTTTTTACTTACTTTTGGTCACCCCAAATGGCTAAGAAACGTACTTTATTGTAGTTGTATTTATGAAAGATAATCCAAAATTTGCTGTTATTGGCGGAGGAAGTTGGGCTACGGCGATTGCCAAAATGCTCTGTGTAAATCAGGCGCAAATTGCCTGGTACATGCGCAACGAAGAGGCCATTGCACATTTAAAATCCGAACACCATAACCCCAATTATTTGAGCTCGGTTGAGTTCAAAATGGACCAACTGGTACTTACGTCAGACATCAACCAAGCGGTTGCTTTTGCCGACATCATCATCTTTGCTATTCCGTCTGCTTTTTTGAGTGGCGAATTAGAAAAACTCAATACCAAGTTAGCGGATAAAGTAATTTTTTCGGCCATCAAAGGAATTGTTCCCGAAACCAGTTTAATTGTAGGAGAGCATTTCCATAAAACGTTTGACATTCCTTTCGAAAATATTGGTGTAATTACAGGGCCTTGCCACGCAGAGGAAGTGGCTTTGGAGCGCTTGTCCTACCTGACTATTGCCTGCGGAGACGCGAGTAAAGCAAAGGTAGTTGCCTTAAATTTGTCAAGTAATTACATCAAAGCCAAAATATCCGACGACATCATCGGTACCGAATATGCCGCCATGCTCAAAAACATTTATGCCATTGCAGCCGGTATGGCTCATGGCTTGGGGTATGGCGATAACTTTCAGGCGGTGTTGATGAGCAACGGGATTCGGGAAATGAAAAAATTTATCCGAAAAGTGCACAAAATGAAACGCAACATCAACGACTCGGCCTATCTGGGCGATTTGTTGGTGACCGGCTATTCGGTTTTTTCGCGCAACCGCATGTTTGGAAACATGATTGGAAAAGGCTATACCGTAAAAAGTGCGATGATGGAAATGAGTATGGTGGCCGAGGGCTATTATGCCGCCAAAAGCGCTTGGGAATTGAACCAAAAATACCAAGCCAAAACGCCCATTATTGATGCGGTACACGAAATTTTGTACGAAGGAAAAGAGGCCAAAAAGGTATTCAAAAAACTTACCGATAAGCTGGACTAGTTTATTTTACGACCACTCCATTTACAAACAAAATAGGCACTTCTTCAGTGGCGTGTTCGTTGATCGTGTTTTTGCGGAAGGTAAATTTTTTGTCGTATAAGGTATTCCCAATAAAATAGGTGAGCATGAACTCGTTGTTGAGTTGCAACACCGATTGTTCAATTAGCTCTACCTTTTGCACCGATACAGCCGGAACTTTCATAAAGGCGTGACGCAGCAACGAGGTTTTTTTCATTTCTCCATCTATCGTACCAAAGGCTTTAGACACCAACATCACGCTGTCTAGATCATAATCCGAATCGTTCACTAAATACACATACCAAACGGTATCGCTAAAGTCGTCACTCCATTCTTGCACGGCGGCCAAAAACACGTTTTCTACTTTGGGAATAATGATGTCTGATTTCATATTTTTTAAGCGGGGAGCTGGAAGTTGGAAGATTCAGCTAAGAAGCTAGACAATGCAGAAAATCTCAAGACTTCGGGATCCATTCAAAAGTTCTAAGTATATATTTTCACCAAAAAACGGATAACCGATAACCGACAACACCACCTACACCATTGACTTAAACTGCTCCAAAAAGCGCACGTCGTTTTCGTAAAACAAACGGATGTCGCCAATTTGGTACAACAGCATCGCAATACGCTCAACGCCCATTCCAAAGGCAAAGCCTGAAAATTCCTCGGGATTGATTTGACAATTTTTCAAGACGTTGGGATCCACCATACCGCAGCCGCCAATTTCTAACCAACCGGTTCCTTTGGTAATGCGGTAATCGGTTTCGGTTTTAAGTCCCCAGTAAATGTCAATTTCGGCACTGGGCTCTGTAAACGGAAAATAACTTGGGCGCAACCTGATTTTGGACTTACCAAACATCTCTTTGGTGAAGTACAACAACGTTTGTTTCAAATCGGCAAACGAAACATCTTTGTCGATGTACAAGCCTTCTACTTGGTGAAAAATACAATGCGAACGTGCCGATACGGCTTCGTTGCGAAATACGCGCCCTGGCGAAATCGTGCGGATAGGCGGTTTGTTTTCTTCCATGTAACGCACTTGTACCGAGGAGGTATGGGTGCGCAACAAAATATCGGGATTGGTTTGGATAAAAAAAGTATCCTGCATGTCCCGTGCTGGATGGTATTCAGGGAGATTCAAGGCCGTAAAATTGTGCCAATCGTCTTCAATTTCTGGACCTTCTGACACATTAAATCCAATGGTCGAAAAGATGTCTATAATTTGGTTTTTAACCAAGGATATCGGATGGCGCGAACCAATTGCGATGGGCTCTCCCGGACGAGAAAGATCGCCATAGATTCCTTTGATTTCTTGTTTGCTTTCTAGCGCCTCTTGCAGTTGTTTTACCTTGTCTTCGGCGGTCGTTTTGAGTAAATTAATCACCTGCCCAAATTCTTTTTTCTGGTCGTTGGGCACGTTTTTAAATTCGGCAAATAGCGTTTTTAAGAGGCCTTTACTTCCCAAGTATTGAATGCGATACGCTTCTAATTCGGCGGGCTTGTCAGTCTGAAAAGCAGCCGCTTCGGCGATATGGGTTTTAATTTGATCGATCATTTTGTGTGGGATTTCAGCCGACAAATTTAGGTAAAAAGTTGGCAGTATGGTGGGGATGCGTTAAGTTTTTAAGGCTTAGTCTATATATTCTCGGGCTACAAAATAACTCACAATCGCTTCTTTCATGAGCACCGATTGCTCTCCCGCTTTCAAAGGCGGCAATTCTTCTTTGATGGTATAATGCGGCCAGCCGTCGGCATCGATGTAATCAAATGCATAATAGCCGTAGGGTTCGAGTAATCGGCAAATGGCGATGTGCATCAAATTTATTTTCTCGTCTTTTTTGAAGGCTTGGTGTACTTTGCCCAATTCTTGTAGGCCAATTAAATAGATGATGGCATCCAAATCCAAGTCTTCTCCTTGCGAAAACTGATCCGACAATTTAGCTACCAAATTTTCCCAGCGTTCTTTTAATTGTATATCTCTTGACATAATCGAGGTGCATTTTTTGATTAGGCAGACTGCTGCCAAAGTGGGCAAAGATAGGAAGTTGCCGCGGGAGTTGACCTACCTTATTTTTGATTTATATTTGCCCACACTTTATCCGCATAAACATGATTTGGATTGACTATATACTGCTTGCTTTTATGGCCATGGGGCTCATTCGAGGCATGCGCAATGGCTTTTTTATCGAACTAGCCGGACTCATTTCCTTGCTTTTTGGCGTGTATTTGGCCATCCAATTTTCGTACATCGCCAATCATATTTTGGCGCGAGAAGTGTCTTGGAATCCCAAAATTATTCAGATTATTGCTTTTGTACTCACTTTGATTGTAGTTTTGGTAGGGGCGGCGCTTTTGGCTAAACTATTTACTACAATTGCGCGCGTGGCGCAGTTGGGTGTTATCAACAAAATTGGGGGAGGTATTTTGGGCATGGTAAAACTAATCGTGGTGCTCAGTCTGGGCTTGTCCTTGTTTGCCAAATTAAATTTCTCGAACGCATTTCTTTCAAAGGAAACAATCAACAAATCCTATTTATATACCCCTGTTGAAGCGGTCTCCAAAACAATTTATCCCAAGCTCCAAGAAGTGTTTATTGCCTTTGGACCGCAACAATCACCTGCGTCACATTAATGCACTTGCTTGATATAGTCTTGGTTGATCCAGCCGTCGGTTCCGTCGGTGAGTTGGATTTTTTTCCAATTGTCTAACGAATCCAACACAAAAACTTTGGCTCCTTCGTGCAGCAAAACCACTTCGGCTGCACCCGATTTTGGCTCACTTTTGACCGAGGCCATTTCGGCAAATACAATCGCCGGATGTTCGCTAGTGGTGTATTTTTTTTCAACTACTGCCGAGATGATGGCCAGCAGTAAGAAAACCAAGCCCAAACACATGCTCACAAAAAACAAGCGTTTCTTGGCGGCATAAGGCGAAAAGTAGTAGCCCACAAAACAGGCCAAAAACACAAATGAAAAACATACCGCAATCCACGCCCAGCTGTCGTAATGAAAAACAGACATCTGCTCGTGTAGCATATGAGCAAAGCCTACTTTGGGCACCACCTTGATTTCGTCGATGGTCATTTTGTTGGCAAATTTCAGGTTATTCTGAATATCCGCATCGGTTGGGTTGAGGTAGAGTGCCTTTTCGTAATTGTAAATGGCCGGCGCCACTTTGTTGAGTTTGTAGTAACAATTGCCCAAATTAAAATACAAATCGGCCGATTCTTTATGGCTTTCCAACACCGATTCATAGGCCAAAATGGCTTGGTTGTAATTGCCTTTTTTGTACCAATCGTTTCCTGCTTCAAAGCCGGGATTCGCCCAACTCAATTGCGAAAGAAACAGCAGCACATACACTAATTTTTTCATCGTCATATCGTTTAGATTGGGTTACAATTGTTTTTCTAAGGCGGCCAAAATGGCTTCGGCTTTCTGGTAATCTTGTTCGATGGCCACAGATGAAGATGGCGCATAACGAGCAAATTCACAGTTTTTCATCAAGTCTAAAAAGGCTGTAGCTGTTTCAGAAGATGCGTTTTTGGATTGCAACAAATGGGCAATCGTGTCTTTGCTCATCTCAGATGTTTCGATGTGCAATTTGGCTTTCAAAAAGTTGTGCATCGATTTTTCGAGAGCAATGTAAAACAGCTCTTTGTTGGGCATTTGTTTTTTGGCTTCCAACAAATATTTTTTGGCCAATTGGCTTGATTTTTTGATGCGATTTCCAACTACATCGCCATCGATGGCTGCCTTTTTCTTTTTGAAGAATACAATTACGGGAATTAAGAACGCGGGCAATAGCAACAAGAGGTAAAACAAGTTAGAGCCCAGAAAATCGGTTCGTTTGGTGGGATGCAACTGGGTTTTGAGTTTCACATACTGAAACTGATCTCCCGCATTGATCCTGTTTTTGTTGGATTCCGAAGGCGTAGTTGTTGCTGTAGCCTCGTTTCCTGCCGATGGGCCATCCAAGACATCAATCACCAATTCGGGCGAACTGATGGTTTTGTATTTGCCTGTTCCCAAATCAAAATACGAAAACTGCATCGGCTTGATGGGGTATTTGCCTTTAAACTGAGGAATCAAGGTGTAATTATCAGAAATGCTTCCGTTCATCCCACTCAAAGGCGTTAGTACTTGCTCGCTGTGCACCGGATCATACATTTCGATCGAGTTGGGCACTACCGGTTTGGGTAAGGTAAATAACTTAAGGTTCCCGGTTCCCGAAACGGCTACTTTCAAATCGAGCGATTCACCACTTTTGAGTTGGGTTTTAGTTGGTTTTACTACAAAATTAAATCGGCCCACCGCACCCGAAAAATCAATCGGTTTGCCTGCTTCTGGCAGTGGTTTTACGCTGATGGTTTTGCTTCCGGCCGAAACCCGACGGTTGTCATTGACCACCTGTACTTGCCCAAAAATGTTTCGTCTGTTGGTGGGTACTTGCAAATCAATGTCGAGCGAGAGCGGCTCAATTTCTAATTTACCCGATTTTTGTGGATACAATACCGTTTTGCGCAACACTACAAAACGAAAACGTTCGCCGTTGTACTTTCCTTCTTCGGCAACCAATTGTTTGATGTCGATGTTTTGGCTCCAAAAGTCGTTGTACTTGGGTTTGTTGAGTTCGCGCCAATTGGTAATCCCAATGTTGTAACTAAAATAGAGTTTGTAGACAACTGTAATGGGCTCGTTTACGTAGGGATTCCCTTTTGAGATTTCGGCTACCAAATGAACGGCATCGGCTGCCGAAATTTGTGGTTCGTCGTTGGGATCTCGCGGTTGTTCCACTGCCGCAGTAACGTTTATTTTTACAGGATTGGTTTTGTAAATCTGCCCATTGATTTCAACAGAGGCCTGTTTGATGGTCAAGGAGCCTTTTTGAGATGGAAGCAAAAAATAGGAGTAGGATTTGTTAAACGAGCTTCGTCCATTTATCCAAGATTGGCTCACTTGTTGACTTGGTCCGCCTACCACGCGAAACCCTTCAAAGGAGGGCGGTGTAAAATTATCGCCGTCGGCATTCATTGTAAAATCAATGCGCAAACGCTCGTTCAATCCCAAGCTTGTTTTGCTCACTTTGGCCTCAAATTGCACTTGGGCAAACAGGGCTTGGCAGCTGAGCAATAAAAGTAGTACCTGCTTTTTCATAGTCATTTCGTCAAATCGATTACCAGTCTTTTTCGGTTTGGACGGGCTGTCCTTTTATTTTTTTGGCGTTCACCTTGTCTTGTATTTTTTTCTCTTCGTTGTTTACCGCATCGAGTAAATTTTGCAAACGTTCTTTCGAAATTCCGCCCGGTTTGGGTTTGGGCTGCCCTTGTGAAGGATCGTTTTGGTCTTTGTTGTTCTGATTTTTGCCCTGGTTTTTCTTGTCGTCCTTTTTGTCTTGGTCGCCTTTGTTTTTGTCGTCTTTTTTGTCTTGGTTTTTTTGGTCTTTCTTGTCGTCCTTCTTGTCCTTGTTTTTGTCTTTCTTGTCGTCCTTTTTATCGTCTTTTGGTGGCGGATTGTCTTTGAGCAGCTTTTTAGCCAAGGCCAAATTGTAACGCGATTCCTCGTCGGTTGGGTCGTTGCGCAAGGCGTCTTTAAAGGCAGCCACTGCTTCTGTATATATTTTTTCTTTCATATAGACATTCCCCAAATTGTGAAAGGCGTTGTGTTTTTCGCTGCGCAATTTGGATTTTTCTACCGCATCGATGTAGGCATATTTGGCTTCGCTGGCTTGGTTTTGTTTGTAAATGGCATTCCCCAAATTGTAGGAAGCCAGTGCTTTTTGATTGGCTTTTGATTTAGAAATACGGTAATTGGCTTCGGCATCGGCATAGTGTTTGTCGGCAAATTGGTCGTTGGCTTTGCTCAAATAACGGTCTTTTTCCTGAGCCATTACACCCATTGACCCCAACAGCAAAAGCACAAATGCTCCCTGAAGCAGGAATCGTTTTACAAAGGAAAGGGGAGTATTATTTTTCATTAAATAAATTCAGTTTTTTAATCCAAGCGGTGCTGCGTTCCAACAAGAATAGATCAATGACTAATAAAAGAATCGCCAGCCCAATAAACCATTGAAATTGCGATTGAAAATTGGCCATTTGTGTGGCTTCAAACTCGGTTTTTTGGATGGTATCGAGGGCTTTTTTTATTTTTTCGAGCACGTCTTTGGTTTGATTCCCGTTGATGTACATTCCCTTGGTGGCTTTGGCAATGGCTTCGAGACTTTCGGCATTGAGTTTGGTAATGACTACTTCGTTGTTTTGGTCGCGTTTAAAACTTTGCACCACCCCATTTTGCTTGAGCGGAATTGGTCCGCCTTTGGGTGTTCCCAAACCAATGGTGATGATTTTCATGCCCATTTTAGTGGCTTCTGCCGCAGCATCTTCGGCGCCTTCGGAGTGGTCTTCGCCATCAGAAATCAGGATAACCAATTTGCTGGTCTTGTTGCTTTTGTCAAAAAAGGTTCCAGACAGTCTGATGGCCTCATCGAGCGAAGTGCCTTGCGATGAAACCATATTGGTGTTCATGCTTTGCAAAAACATTTTGGCCACGCCGTAATCGGTGGTGATAGGCAAAACCGGAAAGGCTGATCCGGCATAGGCTACAATTCCAATGCGGTCATTGCCCAATTGGTTGATGATTTGCGACACCAATTGCTTGCTTTTTTCTAATCGGCTGGGCGCTACGTCTTCGGCCAACATACTTTTGGAGACGTCTACCGCAAATACAATATCAATGCCTTCGCGTTTGATGGTTTCCATTTTGGTGCCCATTTTTGGGTTCACCAATCCCATAATCATGGCCGCGAGCGCCAAAACCAAAACAGTAAATTTTAATCCCTGTTTGAAAACCGATTTTTCGGGGCTCAATTGTGCCACCAAAGCGATATCGCCAAATTCGCGTTGCTTTTTGCGTTTCCAATACTGCACATAGCCAAATAGCAAGAGCATGATCGGAAGGATCAACAGCAAATACAGGTATTTATGTTCTTCTAATTCGTACATAGCCTAAATAAAACTTTTATACACCGTGTTTCGCAATCCAAATTCGAGCAGCAAGCAAATGCCGGCCAAAAGCACCCATGAACGGTATTTTTCGTCGTAGTCGTAAAAACGCAATTCTTCAATTTCGGTGGTTTCGAGTTTATTGATTTCGTTGTAAATCTGCGCCAATTTAGAATTACTGGTCGCTCTAAAATATTTTCCACCGGTTTTACGGGCAATGCTCTTCATTAATTTTTCGTCAATTTCCACCTGCATCATGCGAAACAAGAATTGGCCGTTTGGTGCAATGGCGTAGGGAAATTCGGCCATGCCGTTGGTACCGATGCCAATTGTATATACTTTGATGCCGTATTGTTGGGCAATGTCCGAGGCGGTTTCGGGTTCAATAAATCCGGCGTTGTTTACCCCGTCGGTGAGCAAAATAATCACTTTGCTTTTGGCTTTGCTTTCTTTGAGTCGGTTCACGGCGGTGGTGAGGCCCATACCAATACCGGTTCCGTCTTGCAACACATTGTCGTATTTGATGCTGGAAACCGCGTCTAGAATGATGCCTTTGTCACTGGTTACCGGAGTTTTAGTGTAGGCTTCGGCGGCATAGACCACCAAACCAATGCGGTCGTTGGGACGTTCTTCCACAAAATCGGCGGCTACGCGTTTCAGGGCTTCCATGCGGTTGGGCTTTAAATCTTTGGCCAACATACTGCCCGAGACATCTACCGCAATCACGATGTCAATTCCTTTGGTGGTTTTGGTTTTATTGGTCACATCCACCGTACGCGGACGCGCCATGGCTACAATCAAACAAGCCAAAGCTGCCAAGCGCAAGGCAGGAAGTAGTGGCTGTAATTTGGCAAGCAGCGAAGGCGTACCCTGGAATCCTTGCAAAGAACTCATCGACAAGGAAGCGGCTTGTTGTTTGCGTTTCCAATACAACCAAGCGGCCGCCACCGGGAGCAGGAGGAACAACCAGAAAAATTCGGGATGTAAAAAGGTCACGTTTTTCATTAGGGTGTAGCTTGTTTCAGTTCAACTGAGTTTAAAATGCGTTCCGCAATCGCATTGGCATAGGCGTCGCCTTCTTCGTGTACCAAAACCAATTGCTGCAATCCGCCGTCTTGTCCAAACAATAGAACTTCGTAATAATAGGTAGTGCTCGATTTGGTTAAGGTGTTGAGCAACACAAAGGTGCCGTAGCCTTTTCGGCCCGAAACGCCTTGCTTGGTTTGAAACTCTTCTTGTTTCACCAACATGTTTTGAGCACCCATGTTTTCCAGTAAATCAATGGTTACGTTGATTGATTTATCCAGATCTACTTCGCCTTGGTTTTTGTAATGCAAGGTATTCACCATCACATAAAACGAATCCGACCATTGGCCTTCTACAAAAGACTGCATCTCTTTGATCAAAGCCATGCCGTCTTTGGGTAATTTTTTGGACAAATCGGTGCGCACCAAAACCTGTGGTGTTTCCAAACGTACCGCAGGATCGCCGTATTCGCTTTTCACCCATTCGCCTTCCAATAGCAATTTGGTTTCCTTGCGAATCAAGGTGTCTTTTACATAGGTAAATCCTTTGGTGAGGGTAAAATAGCCAAAAACCAAGAGCAATACTCCCACAACCGAGGCCGCGATGAGTTGATTGCGGCGTTTGCGTGCTTTGGCCAATTGTAGTTGCAGCTGTTGTTGGCGTTGCAATTCGTTGAGTGCTGATTCTTCTTCGTTTTCTTCGATGGTAGGAATCGCACGATCAAGGGTTACAATGGCTTTTTCGATTTTTTTGCGGTCTTCTGTAATTTCAAAATCAAGTGGTTTTGATTTGGCAAATTTCACCAAATCGGCTTGTTTGAGTACGCGCTCTAAATTTTCAATTGTCTCGGCAGTGAGCTCCATTTTCTTTTGCTTAGATGCATTTTGCAAAGCGGCGATCAATTCGGCCGTGGTGCTTTCCATGGCAGGAATGGCAATGGCTTCTTCGATGTAATTTCGGGCGATGGCCGTGAGTTCGCTGTAGTAGGATTTTACTTCGCCTTTTTGCCAGAGTTGTTTTTTCTCCAACACATTGAGCATGTTGGTGGCTTTTTCGATGGGCGATTTAAATTCTTTAACCTCTTCAACTTTATTTTGTTTGCGTTTGAGCCACCAATAAAATCCAAATCCAGCCGCAGCCAAGACCAATAAAACAAGGACTACGTTCCAAATCCAGCGGTAACTTGTAGTGCCTTGGGCAATGGGTTTGATGTCAAACATTTTTTGCTTGAGCGTATCCACCACCACATTGGCCACTTGCACGCGCAGGCTATCCGAATAAAAAGGCTTGTTGTTGATGAGAATTTTTACGGCCGGTAGCGCATACGATCCGCTGTCAAATTGGGTGAGGCCATAGGTTTTGACCAACTCGTATTTACTGTCTTTCCACACCGTATCTATCGGATACGATTGAATTACCTCGAGGGCTCCCAGGTTTTTGAGTAAAGGGAACACCACCCGTGCTGAGGTATCGGCGATCGCCTTCAAACTCAATTTGAATTCGGCCCCGATTTTATTTTGCTTCACATTGATCGAGGTAGACAAGGGCTTTTGTTGGGCAAAAACCACTGCACCAAATAACAGTAAAGCGATATAGGTTGATACTTTCATTTTCATTCTCATGGTGGCGAATTCACGCGCTGATTTGGGTTTATCTGGATTTAAAATACCCCAATAATTTGGTTACATAACTTTCGTCTACCCGCGTATGCACTACGCCAGCTCCCGACTTGCTGAACATTTCTTTAAAGTATGTCGTCCGTTCGTGGTAGTGTTTTTGGTAGGCCGCGCGCACGCTTTTGGACGCCGTATTTACCAGTTGCAATTCGCCTGTTTCGGCATCCAGCATGGGCACCATTCCAATGTTGGGTAGCGCTTCTTCGCGTTTGTCGTAGACGCGGATTCCGGTAATGTCGTGTTTTTTGGCCGCTATTTTGAGTGGTTGCTCGTAGGCTTGGTCCATAAAATCCGAAATCATAAAGACAATGGCTTTCTTTTTTTGGGTGGCCGATAAAAACCGCAAGACTTGGGCTACATCCGTTTTTTTGCTTTTTGGGGTAAACTCGATTAATTCACGTATGATGCGCAACACGTGTGATCGGCCTTTTTTGGGCGGAATGTATAATTCGATTTGATCCGAAAACAAAATCAAGCCAATCTTGTCATTGTTTTGGGTGGCCGAAAACGCCATGGTCGCCGCAATTTCGGTAACGATGTTGCGTTTTACATCGCCTTGTGTACCAAAACTTTCAGAACCCGAGACATCCACCACCAACAGCATGGTGAGTTCGCGTTCTTCCTCAAAAACTTTTACATAAGGCTCGTTGTAACGCGCGGTCACATTCCAGTCGATGGCGCGAATGTCATCGCCAAACTGGTACTGACGCACTTCCGAAAACGTCATCCCACGCCCCTTAAATGAGGTATGGTATTCGCCCGAAAACAGGTGATCGCTCAACCGTCGGGTTTTGATTTCTATTTTGCGAACTTTTTTGAGTAAGTCTTTGGTTTCCATTTTTTTAGTGATAAGTGACAAGAGACAAGTAACTAGAAAAAAGCAAAAGCCAATTACTAGTTACTTTTACTAATTACTTTTTATGGAACTTCTACTTCGTTTACAATTTTGTTGATGATGTCAACCGAGGTGATGTTTTCGGCTTCGGCCTCATAAGTCACGCCAATACGGTGACGCAATACGTCGTGTACTACCGCGCGTACATCCTCAGGAATCACATAACCACGGCGTTTGATGAAGGCATAACATTTGGCAGCTGTAGCCAAATTGATGCTTCCACGTGGAGAGGAACCAAAGCTAATCAACGGCTTAAGGTTTTCTAAGTTGTATTTTTCGGGGTAACGCGTGGCAAAAATAATATCCAAAATGTACTTCTCGATTTTCTCGTCCATGTATACTTCGCGAACGGCTTCTTGCGCTTTTAAGATTTGTTCAACCGAAATTACGGCATTCACCTTTTCATAGCTGCCTTTCAGGTTTTGGCGAATCACCAAACGCTCTTCATCTAGTTTGGGATAATCAATCACCGTTTTGAGCATAAAACGGTCCACTTGCGCTTCAGGCAACGGGTATGTTCCTTCTTGCTCAATGGGGTTTTGGGTGGCCAACACCAAAAAGGGTCGGTCCAATTTAAAGGTGGTATCGCCAATGGTCACTTGTTTTTCTTGCATGGCTTCAAGCAATGCCGATTGCACTTTGGCAGGCGCACGGTTGATCTCATCGGCCAAGACAAAATTGGCAAAAATGGGCCCTTTTTTTATGGAAAATTCGTTTTGTTTGATGTTGTAAATCATGGTTCCCACCACGTCGGCAGGAAGCAAATCGGGGGTAAATTGGATGCGGCTAAACGATCCTTGAACGGCTTGCGATAAGGTGTTAATGGCTAATGTTTTGGCCAGTCCTGGCACGCCCTCTAGCAAAATATGCCCTTGTCCTAAAAGTCCAATTAACAAACGCTCCACCATGTGTTTTTGCCCCACGATAACTTTGTTCATTTCTAGGCTTAACAAATCGATAAAAGCGCTTTCTCTTTCAATCTTTTCGTTAATTGCTCTAATGTCTAACGTTGCTGCAGTTTCTTCCATTTCTTGATTGCGATTAGTATGAGGTAGTTCTTTATTTTGAGTGGTGCAAATTGAATTTTTTTTTAAAAGAAAGATGTTAAAAATTGGTTAAAACTTCGATAAACACTACTATTTTAAGGATGTTTTGTGATTCATTTCGACTATTTTTAAGAACTCGAATTAGACTCCCTCGCAGGGCTATTTTCTAGTTGATTTTCTCATCCTTTTTACACGCGCAACATGAGCACTACACAATTATCTCCTATTATCGCCGGCACCATGAATTGGGGTGTTTGGGACAAAAAACTCTCCACCGCCGAAATGCAACTCACCATACACAGTTGCCTCGAAAACCAAATCACCAGCTTTGATCATGCCGATATTTATGGCGGATACACTACCGAGGCCGAGTTTGGCGCTGCTTTCAAACAAAGTGGCCTTGCGCGCGAACAGATTCAATTGATCTCCAAATGCGGCATCCAATACCTGGCTGAATCCCGTGCCAATACCATCAAACATTACGATTACCGAAAGGAATATATCATTTGGTCGGCCGAACAATCCATTCAAAAATTGCAATGCGACTACTTGGATGTTTTTTTATTGCACCGCCCCAGTCCATTGATGCAAGCCGATGAAATAGCCGAAGCTATCGAACACTTAAAAAGTAGCGGAAAGATTCGTGCGTTTGGGGTGAGTAATTTTACGGCTAGTCAAACCGAGTTGATTCGCCAAAAAACCACAGTTGATTTCAACCAAATTCAATTTTCCGCCACTCATATTGAGGCCATGCTCGACGGTAGTTTGGATTATATGCAACAACACGGAATACAACCCATGGCCTGGAAACCATTGGGCGTCGTCTTTCGTGAAACCACGCCACAAACCCAACGCTTGAATACCTTACTAGATAGCTTAACGCTAAAATACGAAGTAGGCGCCGACGTACTTTTATTGGCTTGGATTTTACAACATCCGGCAGGAATTCTTCCCGTTGCTGGAACGGCAAATCTCGCCCGCATTCACTCGCTGATGAAAGCCACTACTATTTCCCTAGATCTTGAAGATTGGTTTGCCATTTGGACGGAGAGTATGGGGAATAAAGTGCCGTAAAGGGTTGTCTGTTATGAGTTATTGGTTGTAGGTTTTGGAAGTATACTAAGAACTCCCCTCTCGAGAGGAGCTGGGGGTGTGTATTATTAGTTGTAAGTTAACGGTTGACAGTTTACAGTGGTTATCTGCATACAAATCAAAAATCAAAAATCACAAATCAAAAATCGTTGATTAAATCCCTGCATTCGTGGCCAAAAACTTCCCGCTTCCATCTTCCCGCTTCCTGCTCACAACAGCCGTTCTTAGCATACTTCGCAAAACTCCCCTCTCGAGCCGGGCTTGGGGGTGTGTATTATTAGTTGTAAGTTAACGGTTGACAGTTTACAGTGGTTATTTGCATACAAATCAAAAATCAAAATTCAAAAATCAGCACCCGAGAGCTTTGCTCGAACTGGCGAAGCAATCGTTAATCAAATCCGTGCATTCGTGGCTATCAGCTGAAAGCAAATAGTTATTATTTGCATACAAATCAAAAATCAAAAATCAAAAATCAAAAATCGTTAATCAAATCCGTGCATTAGTGGCCAAAAGCTTCCCGCTTCCATCTTCCCACTTCCCACTCAACAGCCGTTCTTAGTATACATTGAAAGATTGGAATTTGGAATTTGATCATTGGAATTTATATTTAACTTCCAAAACCCAAAACCCAAAACCCAAAACCCACAACGGATAACCGAGAACGGAAAACCGATAACTCACCACCGACAACTCACCACCCTCTCCGGTGTGACCACAAAATGCAAGGCAACATCTGTAGCTGAGATATCCTCTATTTTTTCTTCGGGTTCAAAAAAAGACAAGCCAATTTTTAGCGTGTTCGGTCTGCATTGCTGTAAAAAAGTGTCGTAAAACCCTTTGCCGTAGCCCACCCGGTGGCCCGATTTGTCATAAGCCAATAAAGGCACAAACACCACTTCAATTGCGGAAACCGGCACCGCCAAGCCCGAAACCGGCTCTGGAATTCCGTAGGTATTGGTCGTAATTTTGGTAGAATCGGTGAGTAAAAAATGGGTCATTTCACGGCTGGCAAAATTGCTTTTGGATACCACCACCTCTTTGTCTTTGCCTGCCAACACATGCAAAATAAATTCGGTGTTCACTTCATGCTTTTTGAGGATGGGCAAAAACACATGAAAATAGGTATGCTGCCAAATGGGCAAATCCAAGAGCCGATTGGCAATGGCCAAACTATGTGCGTCAATCGCATCAGCAGTGAGCGCCGCTCGGCGTTGTTTGTATAAAAGTCGTAGCTCGGATTTTTGCATAGCAAAGCGTGTTTCAAGACGGCTGTAAAAGTACACAAATTCCAAACCTTTTGGGCAGTCACCTCCTTAAGCCGCTCTGTATACAAATGAATAATCAGCGGCTGTCATCTATTTGATTGGCTGCAAAGGCCCCGCTTGGATTTTGAAACAATTCAATTAACTTTGGTCATGCAAAATTCGGCTTTAGAACTGCAACTGCAAACCCTGCCCGACGGCCCAGGCGTGTATCAGTATTATGATGCAGCCGGTAAAATTTTGTATGTGGGCAAAGCCAAAAACCTCAAAAAAAGAGTTTCCTCTTATTTCAATAAAACCCACGAAAACGCCAAAACCAATGTGTTGGTGCGAAAAATCGTGAGCATCAAACACATCGTTGTGCCCACCGAATCAGATGCTTTGTTGCTTGAGAACAACCTGATCAAAAAGTTACAGCCCCGCTATAATGTGTTGTTGCGCGACGACAAAACCTATCCGTGGTTGTGCATCAAAAACGAACCTTTTTCGCGTGTGTTTTCAACCCGTCGACTCATCAAAGACGGCTCGGAATACTTTGGACCGTATACCAATTTCAAAACTGTAAGTGCAATTATGGATTTGATCAAGCAGTTGTATCCGCTGCGCACCTGCTCCTATGATTTAAACGCCAACAATTTGGCCAAACACAAATACAAGGTGTGTTTGGAATACCATTTGGGTAACTGCAAAGGGCCTTGCGAAGGACATGAATCGCTTGAAAATTACCAGCAGCAAATCCAAGCCATACGCGAAATCTTGAAGGGAAACCTGAAAGAGAGCATCAAAGATTTTAAGCAAAAAATGAATCAATTTGCAGCACTCATGCAATTTGAAGCCGCGCAGCAGATGAAGGAAAAAATAGAAACGCTCGAGAATTACCAGGCCCGTTCTACCATTATCAATCCCAAAATCAACAATGTAGATGTGTTTTCGATTGTATCTGATGAAACGGCGGCCTTTGTGAACTTTTTGCAAATTGCACACGGATCGATCATTCGTTCGCATACGCTCGAAATCAAAAAGAAACTCGACGAAACCGATCTGGAATTATTGGAGTTGGCCATTGTAGAACTGCGCGAGCGATTCCAATTGCTTTCGAAAGAAATTTTGGTTCCTTTTGCTGTGGATTTGGGCGAACAACTCAAAATTACGGTGCCGCAACTCGGCGATAAAAAACAGCTCTTGGAATTGTCGGAGCGCAACGCCAAATTTTACCGCATCGAACAACTCAAGCAATTGCAAATCGTAGATCCAGATCGACACACCACGCGCATCATGGCCCAAATGCAAAAAGACTTGCGCCTGAGCGTAGAGCCGCGTCACATCGAATGTTTTGACAACTCCAACATACAAGGAACCAATCCCGTGGCGGCCTGTGTGGTGTTTAAAGACGGCAAACCCAGCAAAAAAGACTACCGCCATTTTAACATCAAAACGGTTGATGGCCCCAATGATTTTGCCTCGATGGAAGAGGTGGTGTTTCGCCGTTACAAACGCTTGCTCGACGAACAAGAACCCTTGCCACAACTCATTATTATAGACGGTGGAAAAGGCCAATTGTCGTCGGCTTTGAAAAGCATTGACGCCTTGGGCTTGCGCGGAAAAATAGCCATCATTGGCATTGCCAAACGCTTGGAAGAACTGTTTTATCCGGGCGATTCGGTGCCGCTGTACTTGGACAAAAAATCTGAAACGCTCAAAGTCATTCAGTATTTGCGCAACGAAGCCCACCGATTTGGCATCAGTTTTCATCGCGATCAACGCAGCAAATCGGCCATCAATTCATCGATGGAAGCCATTCCGGGTGTGGGCGATAAAACCATTACCCTATTGCTGCAACACTTTAAAAGTGTGAAACGATTGCAACTCGCCAGCGAAACCGATATTGCAGCCGTGGTAGGCGTTTCAAAAGCCAAAAAAATTACCGACTTTTACCACTCAAATTCCACCCATGAGCAACCCTAAGCAACTTGATTTATTTGCTTCATTTTTCAGCCGATTCGTCTTGGCAGTTTTTGTTATTGGATTGGCTGTTTCGGATGCATGGGCCCAAGATTCGTTGCCCCATTCTAGGCCTAAAATTGGCTTGGTTTTGAGCGGCGGTGGCGCCAAGGGTTTTGCGCACATTGGGGTGTTAAAGGTCTTGGAAAAAGAGGGTATTCCCATCGATTACATTGGCGGAACCAGTATGGGTGCGGTGGTAGGTGCCTTGTACGCCTCAGGCTATTCGGCCACACAAATTGATTCTATTTTTAAGTCCACCGACTTTGACGCCTTGATGAACGATTTTATTCCAAGGGACGCTAAAAACTTCTACGAAAAACACAACGACGAGTTGTATGCGATTGCACTGCCTTTCAAGAAATTTAAAATTGGCGCTCCCTCGGGCTTGTCTAAGGGAATTTACAACTATAACCTACTCAATAAATTGCTTTTTCATGTGTTGCCCGTCCGCGATTTTTCTCAGTTACCCATCCCGTTTTATTGTGTGGCCAGCGACATCGAAACCGGCAAAGAATACATGTTGGACAAGGGTTATCTCCCCAAGGCTTTGCTGGCCAGCGGCGCCTTTCCTAGTTTGTTTTCGCCAGTAGAAATTGACGGTAAATTGCTCATTGACGGAGGCGCTACCAATAATTTTCCTGTGGAAGAAATGAAAAAAAGAGGGTTGGACGTGGTGATTGGTGTAGATGTACAAGACGAGGGGAAAGGCCGTACAGACTTGAAAGATGCCGCTAAAATATTGGTGCAAATTTCGAATTTCCAAATGATGGAAAAAATGACTGACAAAATCAAACTGCTCGATGTATACATCAAACCCGACATTAAAAAGTATGGGGTAATGACCTTTGAGAAAGGACCAGAAATAGTAAAAAAAGGAGAAGAAGCCGCCACCGTTTTGTTGCCTAAATTACAACAA
>Ga0315908_10000276_pt1 | contig 40595 bp, 30 predicted proteins | sample LakEriMetagenome_12_FD_203520 | JGI IMG/M metagenome (GOLD analysis project Ga0315908, IMG submission 203520) | Freshwater fungal communities from buoy surface, Lake Erie, Ohio, United States - Buoy 4 MA124 | ecosystem: Environmental > Aquatic > Freshwater > Lake > Lake biofilm | place: USA...
CTAATTGTTCTGTTTTTAATTCTATTTTTATTTTCTGATTTTCTTTTTAAAAATTTATATTTTATTATTTATTTTCTTGTAAACTATTAATTTTATCATTTTTGAAATATTAAGCATCATCATCATCGTCATCATCTTCATCTTCATATTCATCTTCTTCATCCTTAATATCTTATTAATATTATTCTTATTTTAATTCTAATTTTTATTATAATTAATCTTCTTCATAATGTATATTATGTTCTAATTAGTTATTAAATTCTTATTTAATTTATATTTTAGAATTTTAATTTTAAATAAATTATTTATTTTATTAAAACTATTATTTTGTTTCTTGTTTTTATTAATTTAATAACAATTATTTTTAATATTCCTATGATTGTTATAATTTTAATTATTATTTCTAAAATTACTAATTAATTGATTAATTTAATTATTAAAGATTATTATTTTAATTATTATTATTATTTATATTGAAATTTTCATTTTATTAAATAGATTCATTAATATTATCTATTGGCTTAATAATTATGTCTTCTAATTTTTGTTTTTTAATTGTTTAATCATGTATTTCTTAACAGCTAAGAATATTTCTTTGATTTTATATATTGTATTGATTAAGAGCTTATTTATTATTATCTTAAATACTTTAATAAGTATTGTTATTATTAATAATACTAATTAATTTTTTATTAAGCTGATTATAATTACAATGTGATTAAAATAACCTCATACTTTTTATTTAATAAATATTAATAATAATATAAATAATTAATGATAATAATTATAATATAAATTATACCCTTAATTTTTATCCTAATTATTAGAACAACTTCCGAATGAATCAGCCATAGCATTTTCTAGTTTTTACCTCCAGTTATTCTAAATTGTCTCAACTATTTCATCAGTTAATTCTAAATTAGCTGAAGTGTTTACATAATAAACAAGTTATTCTATAGCTTTATAATACAATTCTTTAGTTTAAATGACCGCTTAAAGACTCATCTATAATAATAAAATATTATTTATAATTATAATTTTAGTATTTATAATTGAATATAAAAATAATTATTTATCAAATAAATGATGCTAATTTCAAAAGAAAAGTGGATAAATAATATAAATTCAGAATTTTAGATCCCATTAGAAAATTAGATAAAATTGCTAAATGGGAACGCTCAATACATAATAGAAACAGCATAAGGGCTGAAATTGTAAAAATAATAATAAAAAATAGAATTATAATAGATAGTCATAGTCAATAACAGCATTATCGATAAACATTTGCAACTACTTTTTTGTAAAACACAGTTATTTGAATTATGACAGATTCATAATTGGTTCTGCTTCTTTATTATTAGCGAGTAAAATACGAGATTGTAAAATTTCATTAAAAAATATCGCAAAATAGTACTTCCACTTTGCTAAGTATAAATTAAATAAAGGTAAAGAACACACCATCATGTTGAATGATAAGACCTTTGATAATATCATTGATAAAATTGTCAGATATGAAAATAAACTATTGTAAACTATTCAGTTTAATTTTGAAATCTAATTGTCTTTCGATTATTTGGAGCCAGTTATTAGAATGTACTTCATCAAGGAAAATTATTATTCTCTTGCTAAAATGATACTCTTTGATATGTACAGGACTTAAATTGTACTTATTTATCATCCTATTACTGTTCTTATTGCAGGACTTGTACTCACTTCTTAAATTATTCATGGTTTTGCTCTTCCTGAAAAATTTCTACAAATTTATCTAAAGTAAAATTCTCATGAAAATACTGAAAATAACCATTAATAATGCCAACCACCAAATATTAATAATTATAACAATAATAATAATTAAAATAGTAGTAATAATAATTAAAGTAATAATTAATAAAATTAATAAGTAAATATGGATGCAGTTTATTAAGCTTGGATAGAAGACCTGAATAAAAATTATTAAAATTTTGTTAATAATTCAAACCAATATGCGATATTTATTCCTCACAAAAAAATAGATGAACATGAAGTATTGGAAATTCTTTAAATATTTAATTAATTTGTTTAACTTTATTCTTATGTTTAATAGAATTTGAGTGATTGTGAAAGTTTTGATTACAACAATAAAAATGATATTGTAATTAAATCTCTTGATGATGAAATGGAAGAAGAATTCCAGTCTAACAATAATAATTCTTATAACTATATTAGTAATAATATTTGCGACAGTAATTTAAATATCTCTTAAAATAATTAATAACAACAATCTTAAGATTATAGTCAACTCAAAAATATAAACATTTCAAATAATAGTATAAATTAATAGAGATAAATTCAAAATTATAAGAACCAGTAAAAAACAAAAACATATAATTATAATAAAATTTCAGATAAAAATTAATGTAAAATAATTATAAATTATTATTTAAAACAATAGGTAATACAATTTCTTTTGAAGAAAAAGAATATGATCCTAGTAATGTATAAAATTAACTTTGATATATAGAATTATATTATATTCATCAGTTATTTATATTCTTTATTTTCTATCCATACTTATTATTTATTATTGCTATTTTACTTGCATATTCTCTAAATACAACGTCTTTTTAAAAATCATAATTTGAATTTTTTTGTGATTTATAATTGAACTCATTCTTAAATTAAAATTATATTTTACTTCATTAATATATTTATTTTACAAATTAAATGCGCTTTGTTTATAATTCAAATTTTATAAATTTTCTATATTTTTGAATGATTTAGTAAAACTTTTAGTCATTCTATTTCTTTACATTTTCATATATTTTTGTTAAATTTCAATGTTTTGTTGATTTAACAATTTCATTTGTTCATCTTAATCTTATATTTTATAAATTGCAGCCTGTGAGATAGATTTATATATCAAAGGATTTTACTAAATATTCTAAAAAATAGGAATTTACTAAATATTTGAAATTTTTTTATCAGCAGTTTTTTAAATAAAAATTTTTATATTCTAAACTAAAGGTTGCTTAATAATAGTTTTTAATTATTTGACTTAAGGATAAATAGTAATATTTGATTTTTTAAACATAAAATAAATATTATTAACATCAGGTACTTAATTTAGCATTTAATTCAATATTTATTATTGATGCAGTTAAATTATTTAATTTAATGGATTTAGCTGCATCTGTTTCTAAATAATTTATGATTAATCTAGAATATTTTTGAGTTAAAGCTATAACTCATCAATAGAACTCTATAATGATGAAGTCTAACTGACAAGAATATCTTCTAACTATTTCTCCAATTCTTAAAAATAGTCTCTGATAATTTAAACTGATTCATATTTCATCTGTTTGACTTACTCTTTTAAAACTCTTACATATTATTATTGGATTCCCTATTAACTCTTAATTATCATTTTTTTGTCTTTTGTCGTTTTTATTATTTCATTTAATTTTTCTTCAATTTCCTCTATTACTTGTTCTATTGTTTTTAAATCACTATGACTATTTTAAGATAAATGGTATTTTTGGTGTTCTATTATACAGTCAGGACATAAAGGCAAAAGACAATTTTTGTTTTAACAATAATTTGTTATATGTTTTGAATCATGATAATGGCATTGCAATTTCATTATTTTCTTTTATTCACTTGTTTCTTGTTATTATACATTCGATATCTAATTTTCTAATATTTCAAAAATCTATATTTTATTCTCTTATTCTTATTTTTAATTACTATTTGATTGTTTCATTTCTTTACAGAAAATTTATATTTCGTATAATTATCAAATATTTAATTTGATAAATTATTTTATTATATAATTTAATTAATAATCAAATATAAAATTAAAATAATAATTAAATACACTATTCATTTAAAAATTTAATCTTATTTAAAAAATATATTATTTGTATATAATTATTAATCAATAATTAATAGTATTATTATCCAATACATTATTGTGATTTTCCATAATTATAAACTACCCACTTTTTTGCTAAAATATTTTATTTTAATAAAATTACCTTAATATTATTAAGAATATGCTTTATATCTCTAAAATCCTCTGAACATTTTTGAATATGCTCATAAATTTAATTTCTCATATTCTTATTTTTATAAACCATTTCTTTATTTTTATTCTAACTTATACATTTTATTTAAAATAATTTCTATTCAAAATCATTTTTATTTTTTATTCTGCCTGTTTTTTATCTTTTTTCAACTGAATCATTTTTTTTTTCAGCACTTTTGTTATCTAAATTTTCATTTAACTAAAATGAAAATCTATTTTTATTTTTTTCATATTCTGCCATTCTAATTTTTAATTTTAATAAGCTTTATTCCCTTTCTGGATTTATATTATATAAATTTTATACTTGATTATCCTCTGTTAATTTCTATTTTCTTTATTTATAATCTTAAACGACTTACTAATTGATTATTTAATTAACCTTGTTTAAATTAAAATCAATATAATTTTAACTTTGACTTTTGTTAACACTATTATTTATTTTGGGTAATTTTAATCCGCTTTCATTTGATTATTTATAAGTTTATTAAATTTTATTAGCTCTACTTCTTGAATTATATTTAATTATTACATTTTTTATTTATTCTTAACTTTAATCGACTTAATGTTTTGACATATTATGATCAATTTAGTCTTTATTTTATTATTATTATTAGCTTTTAATTAACTTACTATTTTTTTTTCGATTATAATCTATTCATTTAGTTTATATTTCTTATATTTTATATTAGTTATCATAACTTTGATTAATTGATTAATTATTTTCTTCATTAAATTCTTGTTTATCAAGTATAAGTAACTGCTGCTTTAATTCAGCTATAATATTTCTACACTAAAAATGTTAAATTTTATTATCTTATGGGTATATATTCATTTAAAAGGGCAAGTTATATATAAATAAAACAATAAATAATAAGATAATAGATATAATATATTAAATCAATCTTATATTATTAATAATAATATTAAATAAGAAGTAAAATGAAGATGATATTAGTGTAATTATTGTTGATTGTTTGGATATAAGTTTGCAAATAAAAATCTCATCACAAGAAAAAACAAGTGTCATTCAACAATCTACCCCCAACCCCTAAAGGTCCAGGACTAAAGAAAGCTAAAACAAGAGCTTTGACAAGTGAAGATCCTGAGAAAGTAAAACTATACACAGTAGATTACAAAGGCAACTATATTTTATAAGAGTTAGAAAAGAAGTCATTGAATAATGTGAAAAGGTTCTGCAATAGAGTAGATAATCCTCATGAAGCTTTTTGCAGCAAGATTACTCAATGTGATATCTGTACTATGAGTTATAAATGCGGATGGTGTGAATCTACTAATTAATGTGTTAGTGGAAATGTTTTAGGAAGTTTCTGTCCTGACGATTGTCTCTAAAACTGGATGTTCCATACAACTTAATGTAAAATGACTGTCAAGGTATAATTAATTACATAAAAATTATCATTTCATAATAATATCATTATTATGATGATTACATTATTATAATTATTATTTTGATATTATAATATTAATTTTTCATAATAGGATAATTAATAATTTAATAATATTATAATGATTATTTGAATAGGCAGGTAGATTAGGAAATTGGGCTCCTGATGCAAATGGATTGATTAATGCTGAATAAATTGATAATGCAGGTAAGAGTGTGAGAGTAAATACTTATGAACCAAATTACTTTGTGAGAGAAAGTCAAGTGCAGATTGGAGTGACTAAGAAAAAAGATGTCAATGCCAAAATTAATGTCAAGTATGATGGTTAAAATGAAAGAGAAGAAACTATTTCAACTACTCCTCTTTTCGGAAAATAAGTTATCAGAGTTCCTTTGCTTAATCAAAAGTTGAATAGTAAGCTTATTAATATTCAAACTGGAGAGGAAATTCCTCCTGTTTAGAAAACTGAAAAAAAAGTATTCCATGGAGTCAATGATGGACTCTCTTATGCTATTCATGGATCTAGATTATGATTAATAACATTTTATTAACATACATAATTTCATTATTATTATTATATTATTTTTATCATTTTATCATTTTAATTTGTCATATTAACATTATTATTATTATATTATCAAATTATTATATTATCATATTATCATATTATTAATCAAAATGATAAATAAATATTATTTATATTATTATTTATATTTCATAAATTTCATGGATTCAGAGCCTAGCTTAGAATAATAAGTATAAGAAGGAATTTCAATAATGTTTAGAAATTGGTAAGTATTGAAAATAGCCTTAGAAAATAATTTAGTTGGAAAAAATAATAAAAAAATTTAAAAAGAAATCTAAGAAATTTAGAATAAAGTTTATGATAATAATATGATTTATATGAGTGATAATGATTTAATAAATAAATTTATAATCGATACTTAAGATTTTATCTTTAAATATGAATGTAATTAAATTGATATAGAAGAATTTTTATTAGATTATGTTGAAGATTATTTCTATGTTATAATTGAAGATTCATCTGAAAAAATAGTAAAAATTATTTAAAATAAATAATATTTATTTACATAATTAGATCGCAAAAATTATTTTAGAATTATTTGAATAATTATAAAATTCTAATCTTGATAAATTAAATGAATTAAGATAATTGGATAAAAAAATATCATAGTATTCTATTCCTTTAGTTAAATAAAAAAATAATATAGAACAAGATGAAGATATTTCTAATTAACTAGAAGGAATGAATATAAATCAAGAAAAAAAGCAATTAGTAGATGAAGATGGATTCATGTTAGTAACAAAAAAATGAATTAGATTAAATAAATAAAAATATATAAATAGCTAATAAATAAAAACAAAATAATAAATAATTTTTATAAATAATACTAATAAATAGTCATGAATTTTTATCATAATTACCAAAACACTAACTAAGATCAGTAGGTTGATACAACTTTTAAGAAACAGTGATGATTCTCTTAACAGCCTATAGATACTTCCTCTGAGTTTCATCATTAAGAATATGTGCAATTTAACTAGTAAAAATTTTGCTACGTCCACTCCTCTCATGAATTCCAACCATTGTTACTCCCATTGGCCAAGGACTATTCCCAATACTTAACTCCAAGTATTTATCATGAGCCTTTAAATAATCTCTCATAATGCAATTATGAGCTATTTCATATAAATAGTTTAAAATCTCCTCTGATAATTCACGGTTCCTAATTAGTCCAAATAATGGTTTTAGAAATCTCATGCATTATCTATAAATTGCTACTTGTTCTTTTCCGTCGATAGTTTCTCTTTGCTGCTCATTTAAATTTTTTTATAAATCTTCATCCCATTCTAATAACATTTTTTTTAGCCACAAATATACATCCTAGTATCATAAAAATAATTATCAATATTATTGTAGTTGTTGTTATCATAACTATTATTGTTATTTTATTATTTATTATTATTTTAATTATAATTATTTACTTCTAGTTTGATTAACTAACTGACATTATCACTGAGCCTGATTTTGTTCTAATGCATAGTTCTTAATTTTTCAACATCAAATCTATCATTAATATTCTTAATGTTAGCTAAAAATAAACTATCTTCTTTATCATTTATTAATTCATTCTGTCTGAATTCCTCTTCATTTAAATTCATATCTTTGTAATAATTATTGTTTGTAGAAATATCTTGTAAGTCCTAATGAATGTTCAACTTTTCATTCATTCTTAATCTTTAGTATCTTTAAACATCACTTTCTCCAAAAAGAGTTACTGGTTGTCCCATATTTCTTAATCTTTTAAATATTTCATATTTTTAAATTGGTATTTCTATAGCTTAAAATATTTCCTATTCTTTTTATTATTATTAGTTTATTTGAGGATCTATTATTAACTAACTTTTTTTTGTTTCTGTATTCTATAACTCATTTTTTTTTACTTTTTTAACTGGATTCTAGTTTTAGAAAAATTTTTCTAATTCTTTTAATTTTTCTTGATCTTATTTTTTTCATTTTTCATCTTATTCTAACTATCTTTTGCGATATTCATTTTCTTAATTTTATATTTCTACCTTTTTAGGTAGCCAACCCTTATTATTATTATCCTCACTTAAGTATATTTATTATTATTGTTTCTTTTATTCTAATAATAATTTTAATTAATTCATATTTAATAATTTATATTTATTATAATAGATTTATTAATAAATTTTTAATAGCTTTTAATCATCATTTCATCTTATCCATTAGAGATTAATATTTAATTGGATCATTTTAAAATAAATCTTAGAAATAATCTTTTTTCTTTTTTTATAAATTTGTTCCAAATATTTAATATAAGGGAATGTTCTTATCAAAAACAAATATTTTACTAATTTTTATGTACTTTAATACAATATTTTTAGCATTAAATAAGGCTCTAAATTAAAAATTAATTTAATTTTAACTTAAGTTTGAAAAAATTTAATTAGATATGACATTAATAAGAAAGAAAGTAAAAATTATAATGATTATATTAAAAAGCTGGTTCCTTTCATCATTATCCAATTATTATTTATCTTTCTTCAAAATAAAAATAAGTATATAAGATTTGATAGGAATGGAGATAAAAGTGGAATATTTCATAATATCAAACCATCTTCCAATATTTGAAGCCTATTTTGAAAGAGGTCTTCTTTAATAGTAGATTAACTTATATCTCATAATGTAAAAAATCAAAATCTAATAAAATAAGTTCAATAAAATTTAGATTGGAATAGCTGAGCCCCAAATATTTATCATCAAATAATTAATTACTAAGTCCACATAATAATTGAATAGACCATCTATATCATCATTTTCATCGAAATTATTCAATAATCTTTCTTGTTCTATTTGAAAGTTTAAATTAATGTATGCTGCTTCCAAACAAGTCGTGTTTAAATTTATATCAATATTATTTTTTAAGTATTTAAAAGTTTTTTTATTTGCTTTAGATACTCTTTTAGTTTGAATTAGAAATTTTATTATTATAATTAGTATGTTTATAAATTATCTGGTCATACTCATTATCCTATAATAAGTCCCTATCAATTAATAACAACCTAATTGATATTTTTCACATGTTGAAGGATCTATTTTTGGAATTACTGATATAAATAGTATTAAAGGAATTGATAAATTGAAAAAAATTACAAAAAATATTTTTAATGAATAAGAATTTTCAAATTAAGTTTGCTTTTTATGATTCTCATAAATTACAAATTTATACATTATTTTTTCAGATATAAAGCAAAACCCAATTTAAATAAGATTAATAAAAAATGCAATTAGATTTTAAATTAAATCTGTGTCAATATCTAAAAAAATCATAATAGAACCAAAAAAATTAAATTCTTTTATATTTTCTTTGTATTTATCATAATCTAAAGATAAATTGAGAAGTAAATAAATAATGTAAGAATTAAGAAAAAAAAGAAAGCTGTAGACAAATCCGAAAATAACATTATATTTAGTATTTTTTCCTTTAATGATAAATATTTCATTCATATTGTCATTTACTAATGACCTAAAATATTTTCCATCATAAACATTTCTCTCTTCATCCTCAATTTCATTTGTTAATCCAAACTAAGTTGCAAAAATAGTTTATTCTGCTTTAAAAATATTGACAACTAAACAAGCCCAAACGAAAGTTATAAAAGATCCAGTAATTTAAAAGCAGTATTCATAAAAACCTGCTGAAAATTTCTTATTAATAAAGTAGATAGTAATAAAAATACGAACCAATATAAAAACAAGAATTAGCCAAGCCAAACTTTTTGTTTCAAACCTTAAAAACATGAAAAATAGTCCTATTTTAGTTCCAAAATATTCATTAATAGCTTTTACAGGGACATTTAAAGGATCTTTTAGAGTTAATTTCCATTGTTCTAACAAACTTGGTTCTTTAAAGATTTGAGTGATTTTTTGTTGTTTTTCAAATTGATAGTGCAACTCACTGTTAGTTTTAGCTGATATATATTATTTTAAAAAATGAAAATTATGATTTTTAGAGCTATTTCTCAAGAGGAATGTGTCATGTAGAAAATAATAGTCATGCACTAGTCCTAATTTTTTTAATCTCTATAAATCAATACACTTGTTCACCAATTTGTAAAGAATGCGAAGTCTTTCATCATTGCTGAATAATTACTTCTGGCCTGATTCACTTGTCTGGTAATATTACCAGATTTGTTAAGATTTTAATTTACTTATTATATTTTAGTTGTTAGGAGGAATGAAGTACTAAGTGTAACTAGGAATCATTTCTTTATTTTTTTAATTATAATAATCGAATAATGTTTGCAATTTTGCTAAGCTATCTTATGATCTTTAAATATTATGGTTGTGCTATTTTATCACCGATTAAAAAATATTCAAATACTATTTGTTTATTTCTTTGCTTCTCAAAATCTTTATTATTTTTGTATGAGCTTTACCTATTAAACTTTTTTAAACTTTGCTTTTGATCTTATTAATTTCAGGCTTATTTTTCTTTATTTCTTATAAAACTTTTTCGGCTTGCTACATTTCTTCAATCGTTGGTGTTTATTATATAAATTATCTTACCTTTTGAATTTAAACATTTAATAATTACAAATAAAGTTTATAACTTCATAAATCTTTTAAATTTAAAGTACTTTCATTTTTTATATCTTTAGTATTTTTGAAAGGCAAAGCTTAATTTGTTTCTTTAGAAATTTTTTTAAAATCGATTTGAATTAATAAATCTATAATTTATTCTTTTGTCTTTTAACTTTCATGATTATAATTTTCTTCCTGTTAATATATTTCATTTTAATTTTTATCATTTTATTTGAGATTAAATGCGCTATTAATTCTAAAAGGTCTGCATGTATTATCAACTGGTTCAAAACTAAAAATATTATAAAAGCTTGGATCTAATAGCTTGTAATAATGATTTTTATCGAAAACTTTCATGAGATTATTCTGATTTGTAAATAAAACTGTATAAATATATTTTTTATTTTGACTGATAAAATTTCTAGTTTTAAACCCAATTTATTCTCCTAACTTTAAGTAAATACTATTTCTAACTAAGGACATAAAATCTAAAGTTTCATGCTAATTATCTTCAACTCTTATAACTTTTGCATCTTCAACATTTTTTTTATTTTCTTAAAAAATATAACCTCCTCCACTAAACTTTCTCTTTACATTAGGAATCAATTGTAAATTGCTATATTTTCCCAACATTACTTGACTAATTTCTTATTTTTTGTTATCTTTAAAATAAATGTGTTTTATTGTCTTATTATCTATATCTATTCTTTTTAGTTAATTAAAACAATAAATAAAAGCACTTTCAAAGTTTTCTTTAAATTATTATCCTTATTATGTGCTTTAAAATTTAAAATAATTTTCATTTAACATATTGAAACAATCTATTAACTATACATAGTATTTATCTTTAAACTTTTAGTGATCAGGATTAGGAAAAACTATAACAAAATCACCTATAACACTATCTTATTCTCATTAATAATTCATATCGTTTTTAATAAAATACTTTTCATCATATTATATATTTTTTCCTTACATTATATCAATATATTCTTTAAATTTCTCCTCTTTATATTTTAATTTTTGTTTATACTTTTCTTTTTTTTTTTTCGTCTTATTCATTTAATCTTATTCAATATTATTTTTAATATTGTTTTTAGTAATAGATATTTTATCTTATTAAAAACTTATATTATCTTCATCCTTTATTAATTCCCTTTATAATAATTTATAACCAATTAAAGACAAAATATACTCTTATTTTTTTATTTCAAATTCATTTTTGTAATATTTTTAATTATTATTATTTCTTTTATTCTTATAAGTTATTTAGTTTTCTTCTTCTTATATGAATTAAATTTAATCAATTTTATTTGAAATTTATTTTGAAGATTTTTTATTTAATAAAAGCTCACTTTCAATCATTTTAAATAATAATAGTAATTATATATTAATAATTAAAAATATAAATATTTTATGAAGAAATTGATATTAATTTTATTGTTATTATTCTTAATTGAAAATAAAAACTAAATGAAACAAAAAAATTATTTTGACATAAACGAATTAAGATTAAACACATGGGGCTAAATAAATAATAAAATAGATTTAAATAAATAAACTTTATTGACTCCAAACTATAATATTATGTTATTAAATCATAACAAATACTTTATAAGTTAAGGATTAAAATAAAAATAACTTGATTAAAAATAGAAGATAATATTAAATGATCATCCTAAAATGAAAGGCTTAGGTTACGATTATGGAGAATTATAAGAAGAAAATGATTTATCTTAATAAAATAATAATGAATTTACCAATGATTATTATTAAATGCTTTAAATTCCTGGAAAAAAAGTTTTAGTTTTAGGACTTCATCCTGAACTGAATACTGAAAATACCAGATCTTTAAGAACTTAATTTGAAGATCCTATATTTTTACTGTCTTCTAAAGATGTTAAAGAATATTAAAATATATAAAACAATAAAATAATTAATATTACTTAGAAAATGTAAGAGTTTATTAATCTTATTAATAATCTGTTACATGAAAACAAGTAAATAAACCAGCATTAAATTAATATTCTCAACAATATAGAATCTTATTTAAATCGAAATATACAATTTTCACAAATAGCTAATTTAAAGAATAATCTCAATGAAGTCTATAATAATATTAATAAGGCAAAAAATGCTATACAAAAAGATTTTTAGACTGTCTTTTCTAATACAAATTAAAAAAAAAATACTATTTATTAATTATAATAAATTAAAGAAGTTAATAAAACTAAACAAACTAATTCTAATAATTAATAATTATAATAATAAAATAAAGAAATAAATTAGAAAATTTTTGATAAAAATATTAGTATAAGATAGGAATAAAATTAAATAAAAGAATTAATTAAAAATACTTAAAATTTATTTAAGAGCAAACTAGAAGAAAATAATTTTAAGTAAAATTAAGGTGATTTTTTATAATAAAAAAACGATAACTAAAATAAAGAAAATTATTAAAAAAAAATTTAATTTTAAAAAATAATATAAATAACAAGCGATAAAGAAAATAACAAAGAAAAATAAAAAATTAAATTATAAATATAAAAAGATGATGATAAAATTAAAAATAAAAGTCAAGATAAAATTAATATATCGGATAAATATATTCAAAAAAAGGATAATTTATAATAATTAGATTATGATTAAATTGATAATTATCTTAATAAATTCAAAAAAAAATTATAAGAAAATTTTAATAATTCAAATTTAATATAAAATAAATAATAAATAAATTAAATAATAAATTAATCTCTACAAGAAATAGATGTATTTTAATTAATTTAAAAAATTTTTATTAGAGAAATTATACTTAAAGTAAGAAAGTCATTAACTGATAAAATAGTAATTTTTATTTAATTGATATTTTAATTTCAATTTTATAATAATAAAATTTAATAAAAAAATAATTATTTAATAAAAATATTATATAAAAATGAAGCTGATAATAACATTTTTAATACTTTTACAATAATGTGTTTAATATTCTCTTGATGAATTATTAGCATTGAATGAAGTTGACAATGATTGTTCAAAATATGGAGATTGTAATGGTCATGGAAAATGTGAAAAGAATATATGTGTGTGTGAAACAGGATGGGTTGGAGATGACTGTAAATAAAAAGGATGTCTAAATAACTGTAATAAAAATGGAATATGTGTTTAAGGAAATTGCAGATGTAATTTAGGCTATACTGGAATAGATTGTAGTGAAAAAGGTTGTCTTAATCATTGTAATGGACATGGGAATTGCAACGAAAAAACATTTATATGTGAATGTCAAGTAACTAATAAATAAATAATAAAAGGTAGGATATACACAAAATGACTGTAGTATAAACATGTGCATCGATAACTGCAATGGACATGGACAATGCACAAATAATGGGTGTGTGTGTGACTTTCAATTTGAAGGAATTGATTGTGCAATAAAGAAGTGCATCAATAACTGCAATTACCATGGATCATGCATAGATGGAAAGTGTATTTGTCAGAGTGGATATACAGGAGATTTATGTGAAGATACAATCTGTCCAAACAAATGTAGTGGTCATGGAAAGTGTAATGACTTTGAGTGTAGATGTGATCCAGGTTGGGAACATGTTGATTGTTCATTAATGAAGTGTCTCTACAATTGCAAGAATGGAGGTTATTGTGAGAATGGAACTTGTTTATGTCCTCCAGGGTTCGGAGGGGATGACTGTGGAAAAGAAATTTGTATTAATGATTGTAATGGACAAGGAGTATGCAAGAATAAATAGTGTATTTGTGATAAGGGCTATTTCGGAGAAGATTGTGGAAATAAGAAATGTCCTAAGTGTTATAATGATGGTAAGTGTGATTTCAAGACTGGTAATTGTATGTGCAAGGATGGATGGGGAGGAATTGATTGCAATTTAAAATTATGTCCTAATGAGTGTAGTGGTCATGGAAATTGCAATTTGAAGACAGGCAAATGTTATTGTGAAGAAGGATTTAGAATATAGTTGGATTGCAGTTAATAGGAGTGTGAAAATAATTGTACTAAAAGGGGATAATGCATTGAAGGTAAATGTTATTGTAATGAAGGATTTTAAGGAAATGATTGTAGTAAGAAGAGTTGTGAAGGCAATTGTAGTTTTAATGGATTTTGTGATGATGGGGTATGTAAATGTTTTAGCAATTACTATGGAGTCATTTGTGAAAGGAGAGCCTGTTTAAAGGAATGTTCATTTAACGGCAAGTGTTTGGAGGATGGAAGGTGCTTATGCAATAATGGATGGGAAGGAGAAGATTGTTCAATTCAGACTTGTCCAATTTACAATGGAAAGCCATGCAACGGATAAGGTAATACATATTATTATCTTATTAAAATCAAATATTACTAAATGTTTATATCAATATCATATTGTTATTATAATAGGTAAGTGCTATAATTATACTTGTGTGTGTAATAAAAACTACACAGGATCTGTTTGCGAAACATAACTTTGTGAGAATAACTGCAATAACCATGGAGTTTGTCATGAAGGAATATGCTTTTGTGATGCTAAATACACAGGAAAACTATGTGAAATGGTGACATGTGATGAAAATTGTAATTACAGAGGAGTTTGTCATACTGATAGGAGTTGTGAATGCATGCCAGGATGGAAAGGAGATTTATGTCAATTCAGAGATATTATCAATGGATAAATATTAGAAAATGGAACTGTTCTGTGTCATGAAGGTTGGTTTGGCTTCAGGTGTGAGCTAAAAGCATGCAAAAAGTAATGTATTAATGGAAGATGTGTCAATGGAACTTGTAAATGCAATAATGGCTTTTAAGGATATAGTTGCAATATACCATCTTGTCCTAATTCATGTAGGTATTAATATAAATAATTAATATAATCATAATATAATTATAATAAAAATGTAAAAATATTTTATAGTTTTAATGGTAAATGTGATAAAGGAATATGCAGATGCAACACAGGTTATCGAGGATTTGATTGTAGTATTCGATATTTGTTAAACGGATAATTAGTAAAAGGTAAAGTGTATTGTGATTTCGGTTGGAGAGGAGAAAGCTGCGAAATAAAAGAATGTGTTCGAAACTGTAGTAATCATGGTAGTTGTAACAATGGAACTTGTGTATGTGAAATAGGATGGTCAGGAGAATATTGTGATTTTAAGAGTTGTCCTTATGAGTGTTTCTACAGAGGAAGATGTGAATTCGGAGTATGTAGTTGTAATAGTGGATATAGAGGAGATTATTGTGAATAAAGATATGTAATAAATGGTAAACTAAATCCTGATGGCACTTAAAAATGTAATGAAGGATGGCAAGGAGATGGTTGTGATGTGAAACGATGTTTAAATGATTGTAATAAAAATGGATTATGTACTGAGGCAGGAGAATGTTTATGTTTGAATGGATATACTGGAAAATCATGTGAAATATTAAGTTGTCCCGAAGCATGTAGTGGACATGGCAAGTGTCTTGAAACATCAGTCTGTGAATGTCAGATGGGTTATCGTGGCTAAATGTGTTAGGAGAAATATGTCAAAAATGGATTCATCAAAAATTCAGTAGTGTTTTGCAATGAAGGTTGGATGGGACCAGCATGTGAGTAAAAGAGATGTAAGGAGGATTGTAATGGAAATGGTTAATGTCTAGATGGATTATGTAATTGTGATTAGTAATTTACAGGAGATAGTTGCAAATACAAAGTTTGTCCTTAAGGATGCAATGGTAACGGAATTTGCTTAAAGGGAATATGTGAATGCAATGAAGGATTTAAAGGAGAAAGTTGTGATGAAAGATGGGTGTTGAGAGGCAAAGTAATTAAGGGAGGAGAAGATATAATTTGTGATGAAGGATGGCATGGACCAGCTTGTAATAATATGTTATGTCCTGATAATTGTAACAAGAAGGGTATATGTAATAATGGAACTTGTGTATGTGATAAAATGTGGAGTGGAGAATCTTGCAGTTTTTAAGCATGTAAGAATGGTTGTAGTGGGAACGGATAATGTGTTGAAGGTAATTGTGTGTGTCAGAGAGGATTCATTTTGGATGATTGTAGTAAGAGGTATGTGTTTAGAGGCAAGATATATCCTAATGGTACTCATAGATGTGATGAAGGTTGGACAGGTATGCAATGTGATGAAAAATTATGTATTGACAATTGCAACAATAGGGGAATATGTAATAATGGCACATGCAATTGTATAGGTAATGAGTGGACTGGAGAAAGTTGTAATTATAAATAGTGCAAAGATGAGTGTAATTATAATGGATAGTGTACTTAAGAAGGACTTTGTAATTGCAAAATTGGATGGAGTGGAGAACATTGTGAGAATAAAGTCTGTGTAAAGAATTCTGAAGATGTGTTTTGTAGTGGCCATGGAGTTTGTGACTATATTGTCAATGAGTGTGTCTGCGACAAAGGATGGGTCGGTATGGCCTGTGATACTGCTCCTTGTGTAAATAATTGTAATGGAAAGGGTTAGTGTATAGGAGGAACTTGTTATTGTCAAGAGGGCTACACAGGATTTGCTTGCAATATTTCCAGCTGTTTGAATTCTTGTAGTTATCATGGAATTTGTAATAAAGGTACTTGTGAATGTGACCCAGAATACACTGGAGAGGATTGTAGCGAAAAGCAATGCATCAACAACTGCAACGGGTATATAATATTATTATTACATTATAAATTATAATAAGCATATAAAATCATTATAATGATAATAATAGTATTAATATATTATGATAATAATAGTCATGGAAAATGCATAGAAGGAGTTTGTTCTTGTGCTAAGCCTTACTTCGGAGTGGAGTGTAATGAAAGACCTTGTATGAACAACTGTTCAAATGCAGGTATCTGTGAAAATGGTTAATGTTTATGTATGGCAGGACGAAGTGGAGTGGACTGTTCATTAGCAGCTTGTTAATTCAAATGCATTCACGGAGCATGCAAAAAGGGTTCTTGTCAATGTGATGAAGGCTGGACTGGAGATGATTGCACAATCAAATAATGTCCTAATAACTGTAATGAAAACGGACTATGTAACTCTACTAATAATGAATGTATTTGTAATCCTGGATGGACAGGTAAAGACTGTTCCTTACTAAAATGTCCTAATGATTGTTTCTAACACGGTGTTTGTTAAAAAGGGTAATGTTATTGCAATAATGGCTATTAAGGAATAGATTGTAGTTATCAAACATGTCCTTCAAACTGTAATGGTAATGGAAAGTGTTTAAGTGGAATCTGTTTATGTAATGATGGATTTAGTGGAAAAGATTGCTCTATTTAGCATTGTATGAATGACTGTTCAGGACACGGAACCTGTATTGATGGTCAATGTCATTGTGATAATCTCTATGAAGGTAATGATTGTAACACAAAATTATGTCTAAATAATTGTAATGATCATGGAAAATGCAAGAATGGTACTTGTTTTTGTGATACTTTCTTTACAGGAGAGTTATGTGACATTCGCTATGGACTTAATCAATGTAGTGGAAATGGTATTTTTATCAAAGATTTGTGTGTTTGTGAGCCTGGATGGGATGGAGAAGATTGTAGTATAAAGGTCTGTCCTAAGGATTGTAATGGTCATGGAAAGTGTGATAGAGGCAATTGTGTTTGTGATTAGAACTACTTCGGAATAGATTGTCTATAATAAAACTGTCCTAATAATTGTAACCTCAGAGGTTCATGTCAAGCTGGAATCTGCTACTGCATAGAAGGTAAAATATTTAAATATATAATAATGATTTTAATATGATATTATTAATAATATTGTTAATGATAATGATAGGATGGACAGGTGAGGACTGCACAACTCCTTCATGCCTGAATAACTGCAACAATCAAGGTAAATGTAACATAATGGGAGAATGCGAGTGTTTTCATGATTATATAGGAAAAGACTGCTCTACCCGAACCTGTAAGAACTAATGCTCTAAGAATGGAGAATGTGACTTAACAAGTTACAAATGTAAATGCAAAGAAGGGTTTGTGGGAGATGACTGCTCTTAAAAATCATGTGGAGAATCCTGCAATTAATATGGATACTGTTTTGAAGGTTAATGTTTCTGCAAAAATGGCTATACTGGAACCGAATGCAGCTTCAAAACCTGTCCTAATGCATGTAACAATAACGGAATCTGCTATAAAGGAACTTGTCAATGTCATCAAGACTATTATGGATCAGACTGTGGTTTAAGATTTTGTCTAAACAATTGTAATGGAAATGGAAAATGTAGTGGACCTCCTGATTATGTTTGTTAATGTAATCCTGGATTTGAGGGTAGTGACTGCTCAAAAGCTATTTGTAAAACTCTATGTAGTCAGAATGAGTATTGTGATGTGAGTGGTAGGACTCCTACTTGCAAATGCAAATCAGGATGGTCAGGATCAGATTGCTCTATTAAATTATGCAAGAATGACTGTTCTGGCAATGGTATATGTTAGAATGGAGAGTGTTTATGCAACAATGGATATGGAGGAGATAGTTGTTCAGTTAAATTATGTCCTAAAGAATGCAGCCACAATGGAATTTGCAAGAAAGGAATATGTCAATGCTTTGAAGGCTTTTTAGGATCTTTTTGTCAAGAAAAGCAATGTGTGAAGAATTGTCTGAACCGAGGTCTATGTTTCAAAGGACAGTGTTTCTGTTAATTCCCTTTCAGTGGTCAATTTTGTAATGAACTGCTTTGTAAATTGGAATGCAAGAATGGAGGAAAATGTGTAGATGGTCAATGCCTTTGTCCTTCAGGGTTCAAGGGAGTAGACTGTAGTCAAATTCAATGTGAAGATGATTGCAATCATCATGGATATTGTATTAATGGTAAGTGTGTCTGTCTCGAAGGTTACTCTGGATCTTCATGTAGTGTCAAGACTTGTATCAATAACTGTAATGATAAAGGAGATTGCAAGAATGGAGAGTGTATTTGTAGATCTAATTATTACGGAAAAACATGTGAGAAACTCAATTGTCCTAATCAATGCACAAACAATGGTTATTGTGATTATCAGAAAGGAGGATGTGTCTGTTATTCTGGTTTTGAAGGATACTAATGTGAAATACCCACTTGTCCTAATAATTGTAATGGCCATGGTTAATGTCTCTAAAATGCAAAGTGTCTCTGCGATCCATAATATATAGGAGCAGACTGTGCTACTACTATTTGTCAGAATAATTGTAATAATCAAGGATATTGTATAAATCAAGTCTGTATTTGTAATCCTAAGTAATTTAAAATTATTTATTTACATTATTATTATATTTTAAATCATTACATCAGTATTATTAAAATTATACTTAAAGATTTGATGGAGATGCTTGTCAAGATGAAATTAAAGACTAAAAGAAAGTGAAATGTAGGACAATGTGTCTAGCAAGTTGTGTTTAAGAGTGTCCAGATAGTGATACTAATTGTTTTATGCCTTGTTTAGATGATTGTGTTGAAAGATGTGTTACTGGAGAAGGAAAAAATAGATTTATTAAGCCCAAACCTTCTTTTATTCCCAAATAAAAATAATTAAATCCTCTTGATATTAAAAATAAAAATACTGGAAGCTCACTATTATTTTAATCAACTCTCGTTTGAAATATTATATATTATCTTTTTATTTATATTTATATTTTTATATATATTTATTAGTTATAAAGTTATTTTATTTTAATTATATAGAAAATTGTATGGTTAGAAAATAAAATAGCTATATATTTATAAATCATTAAATTATAGCAGCATAATCTGTTAAATTAGGATATATTGATTCTAACTATCCAATTCTATGTAAAGAATTTCTTTAACTAATGATTGATTAATTTTTATCGAAATCCTTTTCCATATCTTTTATATACTATTTATCATCATCTTCAACAACAAACAATTCCCGAATTCTGCCATCATTCATTTTCAAAACTCTCCTTACATAATGAGGGTTTTTAGGTATTTTTTTAAGTAAATCAACTTTTTTTAATTGATAATTAAAATAATTTTCCTTTTATCTTGTATAATTAAATAAATGTAAATTTAGTTGTCTTTCAATTGTTGCTGCTTTATCCAATTGAATTTCGATGATAAATGAACCATCGGGTTATTTAACCTTTTAAATAACAGGCACTGCTGGCAATTTCACTGGTTTTATCCAATTCATCCAGACATAATAATCTTAACCAAAATTAAAATCAGTTATTGTTTTGTATTGACTCATTGTTTAGTTATTTATCTTTAAATTTAAAAGGTTTTTTCTGTTTCCACTTCCTCTTACCCAAATCACAAAATAATCTTAAAAAAGATATATAGCAATATTCTGCTCAGTAATGTAATCTGGTTATGTTGGTATTTTTATTTTGTAAATATATTTATCTTTATTTTCTTCAAATATATAATTATTTTTATCATAATTTGATAAATTTAAGCTTAAAACTAATAAAAAGAAATTTAATAATATAATCAGCATCAATTATTTATTTAATAATATTATTTTTATTTTAAATATTTTATTTTAATTTTTTATCTAAATAAATATTTTTTAATATTATTATTTATTAATACGACAACAATACTAATAATTCATTTTATAATATAATTAATCAATGCTAGCTTAAGATAATAAAATATAAAATAATATATACAAATAATTAAATGAAATAATAAAGTGAACAAGAATAAAAATAATTTGAACAACAATTATAGCAAATAATCTAAAAAGTATTTTTAAATTAACCAATATAAGATCGAATAAAATGAGGTAATTAATAAATTTAAAATTGTAGAAATAAAGGAATTAATTAACTTAGATCCATAAAATATGAAAATATTCATTTAAAGCAGTGTATTAGGATTGAAAATAAAGATAGAAATAAGCAAACACTTTTTTTAAGTTTTTTATCCTGATTTTAATTAGGAAACAATCAATAATTAAATTTTATTTGAAATAGTTTTAGAAAAATAATATCCTTTAAAACCTTTAAGAATTTTATGTAAATCAGATGTAAATAAAAATAATAATAAATAATAAATAAAAGATGATATTTCCCTCTTTGAATGACGGCAGAAATCTTTTAATTGATATAATGACTGAATGGAATGATAGTTTCAGTTTAGGTGATATATTAAACAACATCCCTATTTTTTTAGTCAAATATTTTACTTCTTTATAATCAGATTAATTTATCAAACAAATTGGACATTACACTATCGATAATTTATATAATATCAACGAATTCAAAGCTATGAAATCTGTAAATATTTTCAACGTTGTTGAACATTTATCCACCACATCTTAAATTCAAAGGTATTTTTAATTTTTTATTTATAAATTTATTTTTATTTATATTATTTATATTAAACATATTATAATTATATTATCTTATTTTTTAGAATTATTGTGATTTCGGATGAACATTTTCTGAATTTTAATTTAGTGAAAAATAATTAAAACTTGATAAGTTTGGTTTCTTGGTCTAACTTGAGAGCATTAAAAAGCATAAAGAGAAAAGTGATGTATTTTGAGAAGGAGAATGAAAACATATAAATAATATGGAAATGTAATTAAAATGAAGAGTAGCAACTAATTCAAATAATAACTATAATGGACAACTAATAATTCGTAGATATAATAGTGAATAAGATAAGCAGAATGGGGAATAGTTACAAGAAAGTAATTAAACTATAAAATTATCTTGACTTTAACGTGGAAGAATGATGAATCTATAAAATAAATCACAGTTTGTGCTATTTATTTTGCTATTAACTTTTAATAAGAGCTAGTTATTTCTAAATATTAGTAAGAAGTTAATCTCCAGCCTCGTTTGGATTATCATGATGATTCTGATTAATTTTGGCAAATCTTTAATGATATTAATTAGACTATTAATGAATCTGAATATCTTTATTAAGTTCCGTATGAAAATCTACAACTTTGATAGGACTAACAAAATCTTAAAGAACAGGATCATTAGGAACAACATCATACTAGACTTTAACATTTCTAATTGGCACTTATTTACCTGTTAATACTTTTTAATAAATGACTTTATTACCATGTAGATCTTAGATCTATTCCTATATGAGATTATGATCTTATCTATCTGGAAATTAAGGATCTACATAATGACTGGAATGGAAATCCTTCCATAAAGTTTGTTAAAAAGGTGTGTTTTGTACAGGACTAATCACATTCGTGAATTGTTATCCTTCCACCTCAGTCTGATATTCTGGCTAATCAATATGAGTCTTATCTGAAATAAAAGATTCTTTTATACTTTCTATTTTAATCTGCTTCTTCTCTTTCTTTTATTTTATATCTCTTTTGCCTACTTCACTTATCTTAGATACATAACCTGCATCTTCCCAATTTTCATTATTGAAATCCTCATTAAACTTTGAAGAACTCATTAAACTATTATATAGTTTATCTTTCATTATTGTTTCATTACTAGTTATTACTCCAGGTATTTTTACTATACATTACATATATTAATAATAGTTCCCATTTTTTAATGTTCAATATTTAATATTATATAATTTTATTTCTCTCTTTCAATATAAATTTATTTTTTTCAATTGAATTGTATTTAATTACTTTCTTATTTTATCTTTGAATTATCTCCATTTTGTTTCAGTCTAGTAGAATTACTAGAACAATGGAAAGTATTCTTCATTTCATCAGATTCTTATTTCCTTTTTTTTCTTTATTCTTCCAAATGATCTTATTTTAATTTCTCCTGGGCTATTACTTATTATTCATATTTAGCAGCTGATTCTTTATAATCTTATTCATAATCCTGTTTTTCTAAAGGATTATTATTCTTTTTATGATTATTTACTCTCTTTTTGAGAGACTTATTTTTTCTAGAGTGACTATGATATTAATATTTGGTAAAAATAGTAATAGAACAAAAGAGGATGAGAAGAACTAATGACTTCATGATTTTATTAAATGTTATTATAGTAGATGATATATTATTATATGAGTATCTTAATGTTATTGATTAATATAAAATAATAATAAAAAGTAATTGAATCAATTAGCTCCTGCAGATTCTTCTTTAACAGCATTGACCATTTCCATTCCGAGAGCTCCAATGGTTCCAATAATAAGATTCTTTCCTTCATCGAACATGGCTTTGATTTTATCACTTAATTCAGGATCGATTTCATAAGGCAACTTCAAGTCTTCCTTCATCTTACCATTATCCTCCATTAAACTCAAATATCCTTCATCATTAATATCCATCAAAGTGTACTCAGTTCTAGTTACATTTGGTACATTCATGTTGTGGGAGGTAGGGCAGCAATCTTCATACCTATAATATTATTAAATTATTATTATTATTTTTATTATTATTATTATCATTATTATTATTATTATTTATTTTGTTATTATTATAATTATTAATACTATTATTGTTATTATTATTATCTATTAAATATCATTATCATTATAATATTATTAAATTACTTCTTGCCATTGAAAATATCGATAGCAGTGATATTAGCTTTGGCATGTCCATGTTTTCCAGGTTTGCTGGTAGTAACTTCCACCACTCTGCAAGGTCTATCATTAATCATCACATATCCTCCTTTCCTCAATGAACCTGCTTAACAGGGATAAACTCCGGAGGCTCCACTATCTGCTACTTCAAATTCTTCGTCAGACATATCTTTAATTTATATCTATTAATATTTATAATATCAAAATCAATTTCTATTATCATTACTTAATTATTATCATATTATATTATTATATATTTATTATATTTATTGTTATATATTTCAATATATTTATATTAATTATTCAATTTTATTAGTATGAATAATGAGTTTATTAATAATTATCAAGATCCTTATTATAAATTATATTAATGTAATTATAATATCTATAAAATAAGAAAATTCACAATAAATTAATCTATTATCAAATATTAAACAAAATTATAAAAAGTAAAAAAATAAAAATGAAAATATATAAAATTTTTAAAATTACATTTTAAAATAATAATAAAATCGAAATTAAATATTAAAAGATAACTATATTATATAGGATTTTTTAAATAATATTTATGATAAGAATAAAAATTAAGAATAAAATTAAATATATGAAAACATCAGCATGTAAATATAAAAAATGAAGAGATTACAAATATCATCAATTAAAAAAAATGTTTTATAAAAACCAGAAGAAGAATCTTATATTTCACTTCATGAAGAAATAAATAAATTAAAATTATATGATTAGTAAAAGATAATAGATAAGAATAATAAATAGAATAAAAAAAAAAGATATAATGATTTTTAATAGAAAAAATGTTTATTTAATAAATAATGTTATGATTGTTATGAAAAAAATTAAAAAATAATGTTTCTTAGAAATTAATTATTTTTAGAAAATAAATAAAATTCTTCTTAAAATTAAAAAATTAATGATGTAAATAACAATTTAAATATAAATTTTAGAATAATGATTATGAATATCAATTTTATTAAATGAAACTATAAATGAAAGAACTTAATAAAAAATAAAAAGAATTAGAGAGAAATTTGAGATCTAAAAGTTTAGAAAATAAATAACTAGCTAATAAATTGATTTAAAATATAAATGAATAATCATTAGATAAAAATAAAATAAATAATAGTAATTAATTTTACTATATTCCTTAAAAAGTGAACAAAAAGTTTAGGATTCAAAAATTAAAGTAACTAATTTTGAATATTATAGATTTTTAGCTTAATTGTAATAATAATAATATAGAGCTTAATCGATGTAAAAAATGTCAAATAGTATTTAAAAAGATTAAATTTTTTAATGAAACTTATAAAGAAAAAATATTAATAAATATAATAAAAATAATAAATATGTAAAAATTATAAAAAGTAAAATAATAAAAATTATTATTATAAATAAGCTATAATTTATTAATGGAAATCTTTGGTAAGGTTTTGAATTGGATAAAAGCATTATTTTGGAAAAAAGAACTAGAATTATCAATAGTAGGACTTTAAAATGCAGGTAAATCAACATTAGTAAACACAATATCAACAGGAAAGTTTGATGAAGATACAATTCCTACTATTGGATTCAACTACCGTGAAATGAAAAAAGGAAAAGTGGCATTAAAACTATGGGATTTAGGAGGACAACCCCGGTTTAGAGACTCATGGGAAAAGTACTGTAGAAATGCAGATGCAATCATCTTTGTAATTGACGCATCTGATTAAGGAAACATCGATATTGCCAAAACCCAATTGCATTAACTTATCTCCTACCCTAGTCTCCAAGTAATGTATAAATATTATAATCAGATAATTATAATTCTATAATCAGATAATATTAATACTATTATTAAATATTGATTATGATAAAATGATAATTATGATTATAAATGATGATGATAACATATTATAATTAATAGGGAATTCCTCTTCTTGTGCTAGGGAACAAGAATGATTTGTAAGGTGCTTTGGATGAAGAGTAGATTGTGGTGCAATTGCAGTTAAAGAGCATTAAAGATCGAATTGTAGCTTGTTATTCGGTTAGTGCAAAAAATATCATTAATATTGATCTAACTATGAAGTGGTTGAGCAATATAAAGAAAAGGAACAATAAAGCTTTGTGATTTTATATTTAATGTCAATATACTAATCATATCAACTTAGTTAAAGTTGTTATGCCTTTAGGAAACTCACAAGTCTTTTTTCCTTTTAGTTCTATTGGCTATACACTCTTCCTACCTCTTAACTTAAATCATCTACAAGTTCTTATATACTCTCTTTCTTGCTACCTCCTTTTATTATTAATATTATATTTTATTACCCCATTTTTTTTCAAATTCCTTTACCTTCTCTTAAACTTCATTGAAATCGGAAAAATTCAAGTAAGGATTAAGAATTTCTGCAAATGCCTGTTTGTAGAATTTTTAAACATAAGCAAATTGAGGATCGAAAGGGAACAAGGAAATGAACTCAAGTAAATCATTATACATCATAACTAAATATTTATTATCTTTAATGTTATTCATTATGAACTATTCTTCATAAAAGTTTTAACTATTTGTTATGAAATCCATTAATGTTTATATTTAATCCATGTCTAAGTTTTGTTATTAAATGAAACTATTTTTTATGAAATTTAGGATGCTTATATAGTTATTATTCATTTCAGAAGAATTTTATTCGCTGTAACTTTTCAACAAATTAAGACATAATTTATATATTATGTATTTTGATTTTATTGTTATATAAGTCGTGTTTATATATTAGTTTGATTGTTCATATAATTCATTGTTTAAAGAAGATATGTTTTATTATTTTATATCTAGTTATTATTGATATTATCTTATTTGATTCTTTATTTCTGTTAATTCTTACACTTAATTTTTTTATATTATTTATTATTATCTTTAATTTACTATAATTAGCTGTTATTATTTTTTTAAGATTTCTATTTCTGTATTATATTTTTCTGTTTTTTATTAATCAATCTTTTCAAAATCTTATAATTTTAAAAAAATATTTTCTATTTGTTTGTTTTGCATTTATATTATTTCTTATATCTTTTATTCACTTTATGATTGACTTTTAAAAAACTTATCAATCATTATTGAATTATTTTATTGTTATAATTATATTTTTTCTTAAAATTATATTTATTACTAATATTAAAATGGATTTTACCTAAATTAAGATATATTTTAACTTTTATTAATTAATTAATTTTATAATTCTTGTTATTAAATCTTTTGTTCTATTTATTAATTTTATTATTCTTTTTATTAATCTTATTATTATTAATTTTAATTTTAAATCAATCTTTTATCTTCTTATAATTATTATTTTTATCTTAAAATGGAATCATCTTTTTAAAGCTCTTTTTATTTTTAATTTTAATTTATTTGATATTATTCTTATTAATTAATTTATTATTCATCACTTAAAGAATAATGTTTATTTTTATTATTCTAAACAAATTAAATTTAATATTATTTATTTTATTATTCTTATTATTATTAATATTATTGAATAGATTATTCTTTTTATTCTTCTTCTATGCTCTATTCTTTTTATAATATTTATTATTCATCAATTTAATTTCATTAAATTTTTTTTAATTATTTCTATTAAGATTAAACTTCCTAATTTTATAATTATTTTTAATTTTAAGATTATTGTTTTTATTTTTATAATTAAATTAAATTATTTTTTGTTAAATCTAATTATATTTAAAGATCATGATAGTCAAAATTATTTTGCAAATTCTAATAATAATTAATAATATATTTAATTTACATTAGATTCTATAAATTAAGTGTAATTTAATATTTTTTTATATAATTCAATATTTTTATCATCATAGTCTTTTTATTAATTCATTTCTTAAAGAAATTAAGTAACTAAAATATAAAATCAAATTTACATTATATATTTTTTTTTTTCATTCTTTATAACTTATCTTTTATAAAAACTTTTTCTTATTCAGACAGCATTTATTCGGCTTCTTGTGCTTTATTTACTTTTGATTTGATCATTTGTAAAATAAAAAGAATAATAAATAAAAATTTTAATTTATAAAAATGCTTCATTTATTTAAGACTTATAAAATAAATTTTGATTATTTTAAATATATAAAAAAATTATTATCTTATCTTAAAAATATAATTCAATTTATTTTAAATAATTTTTTTATCAAATCTTTAATCTAATAATTAATAAAATAAATGGAAATATTAAAAGATTCAAACATTTCAAATTAAGATGCTCAAGAACAAGAGTAAATTAACTAATTGTCAATAGAATAATAAAATGAATAATAGTATTAAAGTTAAAATTAAAATTTAAATAAAGTTGATAAAAATTTATAAAATCAATAATTTAAAATAAGAAAATCTATTACTAAAGAAATAGTTAATGAAAATGATGAAATTTAATAGATAAAAAAATTTGTAAAATAATAAAGCTAAAAAATTTTTAATTCTTAAAAGAGTGACTCATTGTAAGAAATTTTAAAATAATAAACTTTAAATCTTGATATTTTATTAAAGTTAGAAGATTATTGATTGGATATAATAGAATATCATTAATATATTTAAGAGAAAAAGTAAAAACGCTAGGATAATAAATATTATGAATATAAAAGAAAATGTTTTTAATATTTTTTTAATGTTTATTAAAAAATTAATATTAAACAAGATTTAAATTATAAAATCATATAAAACTTTACTTAATCTATATAAAATAAATATGATTAATTAATAACAAGTTTAGTTAATTTATAATAATTATTAGAATATAAATCAAAATAATATAATTTGATTTGTGAAAAAGTAAATTAATCTAAGGAAAAAATTAATACATTAATTATTAATTAAAATTAAACGAAAAAAAATTATGAAAAGATATTTTTTTAAAATTTTAATTAAAACGGAGATTTTTTTTATATATGTATTGCTGAAATATTAAGTTAAATAAATAATTTATAGATAAATTAATAAAATTTTAAATAAATAATAGAATTAAATGAAAATGAATATCACAAGAATTTTAAATTATTTAAAATAGAATTAAATAAATATGCATAATTATTATAAAATAATCGTAAAGAATTTCTTGTAAGTAAATAAATTTAAGGTGATTAGTATACAAATAATTTATAAAGTATAAAGTTATTAAATTAAATTTAGAATACACTTAAAAGATATGGTGAATTAATTGTCAATTAAATAATTAATAATCAATTTAATAAAAATTAATCATATAATGTAAATAATTTAATAAAATAACACGATAATTTAATTAAATAATCATATTAAAATATATAATTTAAATCTTTATAAATATCAATTGAAGAAACTTTAAATTTAATAAAAAAGGTTTTTACTTAATATAGCAAATTTAAATAATAATATTTTTAAATTTTTGTAGAATTTTAAAATAAAGATTTATAAAATCAAATATATGATAATTCTTTTTAAGATAAATAAAATGAAATTGAATAAATTATTGGTAAAAATAGTTTGAATTATATTGTCTAAATTTTATAAGAAATAAAACCTGATTTTGAAATTCAAAATTTTAATTTTAAAGAAAATAATTTAAATTACAAAATTATAGATTATTTTTTTTAAAATAACAATTACTTTTTAGCCAATTTAAATTAATTTATATTATATTAATCTGAGGCATCTTTAATTATTAAGAATGAGATAGATGTTTAGCCTTAAAGGTAGATACTTAAGCGAGCATCCACCAATTTCATTGAACAAACACAAAATTAATTTTAAAATGCTAGTTATTAATATTGTAAATTATTTTTTACTATAGATAATTATTTAATAATATACCCTTTTGAAAGCAAATAATAATATTAAGAAAATTTTGATATTTTTCATGAAAAAATTTATCAAAATTTCTAGAATATAATTATTAATCTTTATTATACCAAATTTACTTTATTTGAAAATAATGATTTTAAAGGTAAAATTTATACAATAGGCTTAGAAAATGGAAAATATTTATTATTTTATTACTAAAACATAAAATAATTATATGATGAAATGCTTCAAATAATAAAATAAAGAAATTTAATTTGAAAATTAGAGTGAAATTTTATTAAAACCAAAATAATTAATAAATTTTTATAATTTAATTATTTAATTTAAAATTAAAACTAAAATAATTATAATTTTAAAATTTTATTATTTTTCTATTATTAATATTAATAATAAAATAGTAAATTTTCATAAATATTTTATAAAATTATTATTTTATATTCAAAAAAATATTTTTTTTATAAAGATTAAATAAATTAATATATATAATTAATGTAAAATACTGAAATACTTAGAATATTTAGTGAAATGAAGGCGAAATAATAAGAACGCTAAAAAAAAGCATTTGAAGAATTAAAAAACATCTTTAATGATTATTAAGAATAGATATATTAGAAAATATTAAATTTAATAGAAAGTAATGACTTAAATGAAAAGAATGTGGGATTGGAATGTATATTGTAATTACATACAGTAATTCCAGAAAATTTTATGTTTCCATTTGTCAATTAATTTCTTTAATAAATATTCTAGCAATTTCAAATAAATTATAATAGTAATGATACATAAATATATTAAACAATAGCTTAAGTTTATGGAAAACTAATAAAACTAGGTGGGAGTAAAATAGCATAAATAATAGAACAAAATGCAGATGCTTCATTAAAATAATTAATTTAAGAAAACAATAAAGATATAAAAAAACTAGCTGCAATTCTAGCTCTAAAGTAATTATTAATAGAAGCACCTTACATAACATTCAGTAGAATATTTGTTTAAGATGGAGGAATATAAAATTACATTAGTATAATAAGAGATAAATGAGTGGAAATAAGAAAAGAAGCATTAGAATTATGGGATGAATGCATTAAACAAATTTGTCAAAGAGACAAAGCTCAATAAGAAAAACTAATATAATAACTTTATAATGAAGTATTATAGAATTAAAACAATTAAGATTCAGACTATGTTCATGGGAATATCAGTATAATGAAGAGCTTATTGACTCATAGCAAATAAGGAATATTAGATGAACATAACACTAATAACATAGTGAAATATGTAGTGAAAAACCTAAAAACAAAAAACCAGTAAGTTTATTTATCAGTAATTGAGATACTTCCAATCTTGGCAAAGGTAGGCAACAAGATATTCATTTAAGAGAATCTTAAGAATACCATTGATTATCTTTTATAACAAGCATAGAATCTTCGCAATATTTATGAAAAAAACAAAACCTATTCCACTTTGGCTGACATAATCGTGTATTTAGATGAATAGATCTTGTAGGAGTATGTAAAAAAAATATTGAATTAAATTAAAGAAGAGCAAATCAGCAGGAAACCAGGTTATCATGAAACCTTGCATTGTCTTAACGTAATTGCTCATAAATTATAAAAAAACATAGTGAATTATGTTGATATTGAGTAACTTATCAATTCTATATTGGAAGGAGGTCTGTCTAATAACACCATTAAGTTTCTGAAGCAAATCTGTCAATTATAACATAAGAATCTTTGTTAAAAAGTGGAATAGAAATTGCTAATCACTATAAACGTTTTATTAACTGAAAAGCTATATAAATTTGAAGATCAGGACAAAGACCATCAAATAAATTAATTTCAGAAATGAATGGAAGAATTAATAAAGAAATAAAACTACATAAACACTTCGAACAAGGAACTGGCTCTAAATTGTCTATCTTCATTTGAATTTTCTTTCTTCTAAGAATTCATCTCGAACTTCGTGAAGGATGTAGTATTATAATACCTTGACGACCCTCAACCATCTATCCGATAAGCTGCAGCCAAGACAGGATGTTTATTATACGTTCAGGTCAATGAGAGTAGCAATTAGAATATCTCAAGATAAATGATGTTCTAAATTCTAGTCAAGTTTCTTGGAAAAGTCATAGCTGATCCAGAGGATTGTGTAAGAGTAACTATGTTAGAGAGCATGGGTTAAAATTTCGACCCTTTTCTCTCTCTCCCTAATAATCTTAGAACTCTCTTCCTTTGTGTAAATGATCCTAATAATTAAGTATAAAAACTTAGTCTTAAGATATTATGCAGGTTAAGTAAACATAATTCTGCTGATATTGTTCCTTTTCTCAAAAAGTAGTTAGGAGTTTATCTCTTAGCTCTTAATGATAATTAGTTTTCCAAAGAAAAGGAGAAGAATATCATTGTTGATCTTATTAAAGTCATGATCATGAATGGAAAGGATATTATACTACCTCATACTGAAAGTATCTGTTAGATATTTTTAAGGCATCTCAAGGAGAACAACAAATCCATTCCTTGTTTAATGAGTATTATCATAATATTATTATAATTTATTATTATATAATAATATTAATATATTTCAATTATATAATATTGTGATATTATGAGATTATAATATAATATATTAATACTAATATTAGAGTGCTTAAGCTAATTAGCATTTATATCTCAGTAAAAAATGATTCCGTACTTAGACCAAATAATTCCAATATTGCTTGAATAAGTTTTAGACAAAAGCTAGAAAGACAAGAGAAAAAATGCAGTAAAGGCAATAACAGCAGTAATTCAATCGACAGGTTGTGTAGTAATTCCTTACTACAAGTTTAGCAATTTGTTAGAAACTCTAATTGAGTAATACAAATAAGAGACATACTAGGAAATAAGAGTGTAAATTTTAAGATTAATAGGATGTTTAGGAGGGATAGATGCTTTATAATTCAAAAAGATAAAAACTAAACTGAAAAGAAATGTAAAGAATCTCAATAAAAATATTTATAATTTCGAAGAATTAGTCAATGTGAATCCTCAGCTGAAATATTATAAATTCCATGCAAAATATAAAATGATAATTTAGGGTAACAGTCATGAGAATGATATGAGATAACAATTATTAAACTATTACAATGACATGATAATTCTGGGGAACTTCAATGATCAATAAGAAATATTCTTGCATTTAGCTGAAAATAAGAATAAAAATCTGAAACAATAAATTATAGGAGTGGAAAAGCAAGTGTTGATCAAGACTGATGAGAATAAGTAGAAAAAGAAATTAAAACAGTTATTGACTAATAATAGATAAATAAATTTACAAGATCCTGATTATTATTATGCAACTATTTTTCAGACTTTCCTTCAGGTTTTAATCGATAAGAGTTTAGAGACTCATCATAAAATAACAATAGAAACTTTAAAGAAAATCCTACACATTTTGAAAGGCAGATGTAGTCACTTCCTGGATCTGTTAATTCCTGTATTTACTTATGTAATTTATCAGTGGGATATTAATGAAAATTTGGAAAACTGTTGCAATTTGTTACGATTGATAGAAAACGTGCTAAAGCAATGCGAAAAGGGATTCAAACAAGTATACATTGATCCTGTAGTAGAAGTAATTTTAAAATATATCCAGAAACCCAAAGTTACTTCTATCTGTTTAGATATTCTCGACACTCTGATTAGCATTAAAAAAAACCAACTTCATTATAAAATAGAACCTATTGTTAACATCTTTAATAATATTATTAATAGTTATATTGAAACCAAGCAGAGCAAAGAAGTAGTAATCAAAACTATTATCATTCTAAAAAGACTAGAAGAACTCTTAGACCCTTACCTAGATATTATTATTAAGACTCTTTGCAGACTCATTTCAAGAGAACTCAATAGTGAAATCAAGTCTTAAGATATCGATCTTTATAAAGAAGTTCTCTTTATCTTTAATCATGTTTCTACTAAATGTCCTTCTACCGTCTAGTATCTTTCATTGTTGGTTAGTAATCTCTTGGAATTATTAGAAAGAATTACTCAACTTATTTAGAATATTCAAGAGTTAAATGAAGTGCACCAGCAAAATCTATCCATTTAGTAGACATTGTAAAGGTAAATTCTTGATTGCTTTGTTATTTTTGTCCATCAATTCAGAGTTGATTTTCTAGTCTTTTTGCCTCTTATCAATACTAAAATTTAAAAATATAAAATAATTCATCCTGATTTCATGGAGTGTATTGAAACTCTTTTGAATTGTGGAAATTTAGAAGATCTAGCAGAACCAATAAATAGTGATATTAAATACAAAGATAAAAATAATATATATACAGTTTAAGATCAAGATATTCTTAATTACGCAGTGGACAATGAATTTAACCCTCCATTAAGAAGTTCAATAAATTAAAATTTGTTAAATGAATTCAACACTTAAAATAAAACTTTAAAGGAGGATTGGGAAGAATGGATGCGGAAAAGTTCAATAGAACTGCTGAAATAATCTCCAAATATAGTTCTATCTTGCTGTTTCCATTTAGCTGAAATTTACCCTCACATTTGGTAAGAATTATACAATTTGGCATTTGCTAGTTGTTGGGAAGTTTTTAATGATCGTCAGAAAGAAATTATAATTAAGGAAATAGATAATGCTATTAAAAACACCAATATTCCCCAATCTATTTTGTAGACTTTGCTTTCTCTTGCTGAGTTTATGGAACATGATTAAGAAGGAATTCAGATTGACAGTTCCATTTTGGGAGATCTTGCAGAAAGATGTAATTCTTATTCTCAGGCTTTATACTTCAGGGAATAGGAATTTGAAACTCCTAATGAAAAGACTGTAGAAAGTCTTATTATTCTTTATAATCATCTTGGATAGCCAGAAGCAGCAAATGGACTTATAGAGTATGCTAAAAGAAATTTCTAAATCAATCTCAATAGTTGGAATAATAATATTCAGAAACTTATTAATGAAAAAATCATTTCTGATTATAATATTAATAACAATCAAAATATTCAAAACCATAATGAAGATCTTAATGAATATATAGTGCATCAACTCAGAAGACTTAATGATTTTTCTTAATATGAAAATATTTTAGAGAAAACATAATAGTATTTTAATGCGGAATCTAAAATTGATCAAGAAAAGAAACACTAAATATCTTTAATAGCGGCAAACGCAGCATTGAATTTAAATTAATGGGATTAATTAGAGAGTTATTCTAAAAATATTCAAGACAATTAAGTAGAATATTAATTCTATTAGGCAGTATTGTCAATAAAGAATAACCAATATGATGATGCTTTAAAAGCAGTGAAAAATAGTTATAATGCATTAGAAGGAAATTTAGGAGAAGGGAATTTAAAGATGTTTCTTATTGAAAGTTATAGCAAGAGATATGATCATATCATGAGACTACAATAATTGTTTGAGATGGAGGAAATCATCAATTTTAAAAAAGTAGAACTGTTAGAAAGAGAGTAGTAGAGCAAGAATCAGAATGACTTGAAGGAAAAACATAATCATAATAAGTCTGATAGGATCGACGATAGGAAGTAGAATTTGAAGGATATTTGGTTTGATAGATTATAAGGATGTCAGAAAAAAGTGCATGTCTGGTAAGGAGTGTTGTCTATTCGAGAGTTGTTGTTCAAAAAGAGTGAGACCATCGATAATTGGCTAAAGTTTAGTAGAATTGCTATTAAGAAGAGGTAAACTGAACTAGCTAAGAGGAATATTATTGATCTAAAAAATGAAATAGGAGATAAGAATAAGTGTCCTATTGAGTTGCAGATGGCAGATTATGAGTGCGATTATTACATGGGTAATTACTATATATAATTATCATATTTATATTCTTAATGTTCACATGATATTTATCTTAAAAATATAAAAAATATTTATCTTAATAATATTATTAAAACAATTATTTTAAAATAAAATTAATACAATAATAAAATTATAAATAGGTCAACTCAATTACTAATAAATCATAGAAGATGTGGGATACTATCTAGATTCTCAAGATAAAACTTTGGAAAAAAATCGCAAAGTTATATCGAAAGGATATTTGAATCTAAGCAAATGGTTAAACGAATTTCAGCTGGAAGAAATAGCTGAAGACCAGAAAAAAAAGATAAAAGAATTTCAATTTAAGTATATTTTAGAAAGCACGAAAATAAGAGAAGATAACTATAAAGCTTACCATAGCTTGGCAGTGATAAACTATTAAGAAATAGACTTTTAATAGAAAAATAAGAAAAATTAACAATAAAAATAATATATTATAGAAGCGACAAAGGGTTTCGTAAAGGCAATTTCTCTATAAGGTAAAAATATGTTTCAGGATACTTTAAGACTGTTGAACATAGTGTTTAATTATGGAGACTGGGATGAAGTGAGATAGAATTTTCAGGATGGATGGATAAATATTGATATTCTTGTATGGATTGAAGTAGTTCCTTAAATTATTGCTAGAATTGATATTAATAATAAGAAAATATATGAACTTCTTAAAAATCTCCTTATGGAACTTAATAAGAACTATCCACAGGCTCTTATCTATCAACTCGTTGTCACCAAGCGCAGTAAGAAGGAGAAGAGTAGTCAAGCAGCTTAAGATCTACTTGGTATCATCATATCATTATATTATATCATTATTTATTCATCATATCATTATATTATATCATCCTTATATTTTAATTATGTGATATTATATAATTAAATAAAAGAGCAAATGAAAAAGAAGGATGAAAAGCTAGTGGTGTTAGCTGAAACTATCTGCTAAGAACTAATCCGAGCAGCAATTCTATTAAGTGAATTATGGAAAGATGGTTTTTACGATGCTTGGCAAGCCTACAGCTAACAAAATAACCCTTCAAAAGCACTAATAATATTAAAAGAATTAAACAATCAAACAAATAGCAAAGAACCTTAAAGTCTTAGCGAAACAGCATTTCTTTAACAATACGGACCAGAAATCCGTACTGCTTATGCATGGCTGGAATTATATGAGTAAAACAAAGATGAAGTGGCTTTGAACCATGCTCTAAACATTTATTATCTTCTTTATCAAAAAGTATAAGTGAAAATTGAAAATCTAAATATGATCCATTTAGAAAATGTATCTCCTAAACTACTTTCCATTTAAAATACCATCCTTGCTCTTCCTGGATTATATAATCCTAATAAACCAATAATCACAATAGCTCGCTTCTGTCCTTAATTACCTATTCAAAACAGCAAATAGAAGCCAAGGAGAATTGTTATTTATGGAAGTGATGAAAAAGAGTATCATTATCTGTTGAAAGGACATGAAGATCTAAGATAGGATGAAAGAGTCATGCAACTGTTTAGTCTTATTAATAGGTTATTGAATAATAATTAAGAGTCTGAGGAGAAAGAGATTTTCTTGTAAAGATATGCTGTAATTCCTTTGAGCAATGATGCAGGGCTGATTGAATGGGTACATAATTGTGATACTCTTCAAACTCTCATCAAGGATTATAGGGAGAGTTAAAATATCAAACCTGCAATTGAGTCTAATCTTATAGGTTAGATGATTCCTCAGGCAAATAATAATTATAAGTTATTACCTGTATTTAATAAGTTAGAGATCTTTAGACATGTAATGGAAAATACTAAGGGAGAAGATCTCTAGAAGGTCATGTGGTTAAAGAGTCCTAATAGTGCTGTTTGGCTTGAGAGGAGAACTAATTACACTTGAAGTTTAGCTACTATGAGTATGGTTGGATATATTCTTGGATTAGGAGATAGGCATCCATCCAACATTATGTTATAAAGGAATACTGGAAGGATGTATCATATTATCATTATCATATTATCATATTATCATTATTATTTTATCATTTTATTATAATATTTATAAAATTATTAATTAGAGTGCATATAGATTTTGGAGACTGCTGGGAAGTTGCTATGAAACGAAGTTAATGTCCTGAGAAAGTTCCTTTCCGACTGACTCGAATGTTAATTAAAGCAATGGAGGCGTGTGGAATAGAAGGAAACTTCAGAAGCACTTGTGAGTTAGTAATGAAAGTATTAAGAGATAACCGAGAGTCTATAATGGCAGTGCTTGAAGCTTTTCTATACGATCCTTTGTTGAATTGGAGATTATTAGCTCAAACCAATAATGAAGAGCAGGATAAGAATTAAACTCAGTTCGGATCACTTATTAAATTGAACCTTGAAAACTAAATTACTCAAAATAAAGATTTCAAGAAGAATTAGAGTTCTAAAAGGAATGAAAGTCTCATTGAAAGAGATATTATTAGAGAGTATGATGATAATAATAGCAACATTGATAATGTATAAATTAATGAGAGGGCTTTGTAGGTTATAAATAGATGCAAAAATAAGTTGATCGGTAAAGACTTTTAAGAGAACAAGGCATTAAGTGTCTTGGAACAAGTCAATAAACTTATAAATTAAGCTACAAGTCACGAAAATATATGTTAAAGCTATATTGGATGGCAACCTTTTTGGTGATCATTTTTATAATCATAATTATTATCATTATTATTATTTTAATAAAATACCATATTTTTAATTAAACTTTAAATTTCATTTACTTTATATCTAATCATTTTAAATAAAATATTATTATAATATATTTTTAGTTTCATCAAACTAATTACAAAAATTAGATTAATTCTTAATTAAATGTTCAAAATTATTATTTAAATAATCTTAATATTTTTAAATTAGAATCTATTAATATTTTATCTTGTTGATATATTTATTTTTTTGTTCTTTAATTAGTTCTTATAATGCTATTTTTTATTCATAAATCTCATTTATAATAGGAATTATTCTTTAAATTAGATTTTTATTCACATCTCTTAAACAATTTTCTTTATTTTGTTGTTATTATAAATTTTATATTGTTTCTTACATTTCATTTATTTAAATCTATATAATTAATTTATAATCTTACTATATATTTCTAATTTTAATTTTGATATTCATTAATACATTTTGATATTTATTTATTTTCGTTTTAAGATTAAGTTAGTTTTTCTTCAATATTTTTTAATTACGATAATAAACTTTTATTTTCTTAAATAACACTCTTAATATTATTTTAACTTTATAAATCAACTTATTATTTATGTAAATAATTATTTTTATCAATCATTTCATTAATTTTTTGATTAAACTATAAAGAACTTTAAATAAAAAATTTCTATGTATTAGAATCATAAAGATCGTCTAAATTTAAATCTTAATCAAAAATTAAATTAATATTATCTATGAAGATTTACTGAAATTATTTTAATTATATTTACCAACAAATATTTTGAGATCTATTTATCAGAGTTTAATTAATCTATTTCTTCTAAGTTAAGATTATATTAATTTTCCATTTAATTTAGTTTTTTATTTAATTCTTGTATTTTTTACTCCAACTTATCATTGTATTCTAGTACAGAAGACTATAGGTTTCCTTTTATTAATTGCTCCTCTAACTTTTTTATATATTTTTATTGTTATTGTATTATAGATGCATTTAAATCTTCTGGTTTTTCATTTCTTTAATTAATATTTATAATTACTGTTAATTTAAATTAATGTTTGTCATGTTTCAGCTTTAAGAGTATTAATTTATATTAATTTAATTTGTTTTATTTTAAATATAATTCTTAAATTTATATTAATATTAAATACTATTGATCTTTCATTCAATGATTTATTTTATGATAGAGTTTTTTTATTATTTTAATATTAATTTATATTTTTTGTATATTATTTGCTATTAAATACTTATAATTTTTATTGTAACAATTTATTTTTTTATTCACCAATTTCAATATTATTATTCGTGTTTATAATTTATGATTATTTTTTTAAATCAAATTTAATTGTATGTTCTTGAATATTTTTCATTTATTATTTATATTTTAATTATAATTTTTTAGTGAAAATTATAATAACGTTATATATTATTATTATTATTCAAATTCAAAAATATTTGATTAATTTAAAATATTATAAAATTAAATTTTTTAATATTTATTAAATTAGAAATTTATTTAAATAATTTTTATAATTTATCCATATTAATTATGAACAACTCAAGTATATAGGGAAGAAAAATTTAAAATGAATAAGATTTAAATATTAATAATAAAAATTAAATTGTAATACCTTTTAAATACTAAGTGAAATAATTTTAATTAAAGTAAAAATAAGAAGATTCTTAAAATTTAAATATAAATAAAAAAGAATACATAAAACAATAAAAAATAATTAATGAATGAGAATTAAAATAAAATTAATTAATATAAAAAATTAAAAGACAAAAAGAATATTCATAATAAGTTAAATAGTAAAATATATTAGATAGATAAAACAATTAAGTTAAGTAACAAGAATAAAAAATAAAAGTTAGATATAATAAATATAGTATATAAAAAATATAAAAAGATATTAAAATGAAAAAATAAATTTATTTCTATAAAAATAAAGAATAAAAATCAAATTAAATAAAAAAATAAAAAATAAACTCAAATTATTACAGGTCTTAAAAGTATTAACTGACTGAAAATTTAAATAATTCTTTTAATTGTGATTCTTAATGCTCTTGTTGTGATACATTAAATTAAAGTTTAAATATGAATTAGTAATATGAAGATTAAAATAAAAGTTATTCTCATCTAGAATC